>VFQP010000105.1_pt1 | contig 254531 bp, 207 predicted proteins | sample 3512351 | NCBI WGS metagenome assembly VFQP01 (sample SAMN10412372, study PRJNA504923) | tailings metagenome | isolation source: Relicate 1 Philex TSF1 revegetated site | place: Philippines: Tuba, Benguet | collected 2017-08-29 | reverse complement strand
GGCCCGATCCCACCCGCAACCCTCAGCAAATTTCCACCACATCCGCGGACGCTAACCTGGCGCGCGCCCCGCGCGCGACGGAACTGCGCGCGACCTGGCGCGACACCGCGCGCGGCCGCGAACTGCCGGTCCTGCTCCGCCTGCCGGAGGCACCCGGCCCCCGCCCGGCGGTGATCCTGAGCCACGGCCTCGGCGGCTCGCGGGAGGGCCTCGGCTATCTCGGCCGCGCCGTCGCCGCCGCCGGCTTCGTCGCGCTCCACATCCAGCACCCGGGCAGCGACGAGGCGGTCTGGCGCGGCGCGGCGGACCGCTCCACCGCGCTCGCCGCCGCCGTGCTCGATGTCGGCAATGCGCTGGCACGGCTGCAGGACGGGCTCTTCGCGGTCGATGAACTGCTGCGCCGCGCCGCGCTGCCGGGCGATCCGCTGGGCGGGCGGGTGGATGGCGCCAGGCTCGCCGTGGCGGGCCATTCCTATGGCGCCTGGGTGGTGCAGCACCTGCTGGGGCAGCGCCTGCCGGGCGGCGACCGCGGGCTTGCCCTGCCCGACCGGCGGCTGGCGGCCGGCATCGCCCTTTCGCCTTCGCCGCCGCGCGGCCTGCCGGCGCGGATCGCCTTCGCGCGGATCGGCGTGCCGATGCTGCATGTCACCGGCACGCGCGACCATGGCTGGGTGGAGGGCGCGACACCCGAGGATCGCGAGATCCCCTTTCGCGCCATCGCCGCGCCCGGCCAGGTGCTGGCGGTGTTCGACGGCGCGACGCATGCCGCCTTCGCGGACGAGCCGGGCGTGGGCGGGCGCTGGGCCGACCCCGCCTTCCACGATCGCACCGCGGCGCTGGCCGTGCTGTTCCTGCGCGCCGTGCTGCTGGAGCAGGCCGGGGCCCGCGCCGCGCTGCGAGACGGCGCGCATGACATCCTGGCGCTGGACGACCGGCTCGCCCTCAAGGGGGTCTGATACCCACGGCCCGATTGATTGACCTGCGGCCGGCGCAGCCGGCCGAGGCCGCGAATGCGGCCCGCCGGCAGTCCGGCGAGCGTCACGCCGAAGGCGTGCCTCCGGCACGACGCGGCGGAGCCGCCGCCCGGCGCCTGAGGGCGCAAAAAAGAATACCAACGAGTCGCTGAAAGCGGCCGTTGGTATGAAGGGCGCACGAAAAAGGGGGCCCGAGGCCCCCTTTCGCAACCCGGTCCGCGCGTAGCCGCTCAGGCGGCGCGGAGCGCCCGGGGCAGGTCGGCCACCGCGCCGTCGATCATCGCCGAGTCGCGCTCCGGCGTGAGGCTGGCGGCGAGCACCTCGCGCGCGGCGGTGATCGCGACCTCGGCGGCGGCGTTGCGCACCTCGAGGATCGCGCCTGCTTCGGCCGCGGCGATGCGGTCGAGCGCCATGCGCTCGCGGCGCTTCGCGCTGGCCTCGGCCTCGGCGGCGGCCGCTTCCGCGACGCGCTGCGCCTCGACCCGGGCGCGGCTGAGGAGTTCGGCGGCTTCGGCCTGGGCCGCGACTCGGTCCGCCTCGGCCTGGCGGAGCATCGCCTCGGCCTCGGTGCGGAGCCGCGCGGCTTCCTCGAGGTCGGCGCGCACCTGGGCGGCGCGGCCGTCGAGCGCGGCGGTGATGATCGCCCAGGCCTTGCGGCCCATCAGCGCCACGAAGATCAGGAAGGAGACGGCGACCCAGAATTTCGGATCGGAGAACATGGCGGCCTCCTCAGCCCTGCGCCCGCGCGGCGAGCGAACGGTCCACCGCGCCGGCGACGACCGCGGCATCGGCCGTGCCGACCAGCTTGTGGACGAGCTCACTTGCCGTCTCGGTCGCCACCTGGCGCAGCGCGCCCATCGCCGCGGTACGGGCGGCGGCGATCCGCGCATCCGCTTCCTCGACCTGCCGCGCGAGCTTCGCGGCGAGTTCGTCGGCGCGGGCCTGGTTGGCCGCCTCGGAGACGGAAAGCGCGTTGGCGACCTCGGCCTGCGCCTCGGCGCGCGCCTTGGCGGTGGCCTCGCGCAGCGCGGCCATCGCGGCGTCCGCCTCGGTCTTGGCGGCCTGGGCGGCTTCGAGATCGGCGGCGATGCGCGCCGCGCGGCTCTCGATCACCTGGCCGACCTGCGGCAGCGCGTAATGCGCCATCACGTAGTATAGGAAGCCGAAGATCACCAGCAGCCAGAAGATGTTGGCGACCAGGTAGCGGCCCTGGGTGGGGTGGCCGAAGGCGAGCTGCGGCATGCCCGGCACCGGCTCGGCGCCGGCAGCGGCGAGCGCGGCGGCAGGCAGGGCAGCCGCGGCGACCAGAAGCGCAGTCATCAGGGCACGCATCGCGTGATCCTCAATTCACCGGGGGAACGGGGCCGGGCGCGCCGCATCGCGCGCCCGGAGCGCGCTCGATCAGGTGAAGAGGATGAGGAAGGCGATCAGCAGCGCGAAGAGCGCCACGGCTTCCGTCAGCGCGAAGCCCAGGATGCCGATCGGGAAGACCGCGTCGCGGGCGCCCGGGTTGCGGCCGACGGCCTGCACCATCGAGGAGAAGATGGCGCCGATGCCGATGCCCACGCCGGCGAGCGCGATGACGGCGATGCCGGCCCCGAGGGCCTTCGCGGCTGCGATTTCCATGGGAGAGTCCTTCCGTGTGTCCGGTGGGGTGAGAGCGTCCGCCGCGCTAGTGCAGGTGCACCGCGTCGTGCAGGTAGATGCTGGTCAGGATCGCGAACACATAAGCCTGGAGGAAGGCCACCAGGATCTCGAACCCGACGAGCGCGACGTTGAGCGCCAGCGGCAGCGTGGCGCCGAAGAGGCCGATCGCGCCCATGCTGCCGCCGATCAGCACCACGAAGGTGGCGAAGACCTTCAGCATCACGTGGCCGGCCACCATGTTCGCGAAGAGACGCACCGAGAGGCTGACCGGCCGCGAGAGGTAGCTGATGACCTCGATCGGGATGATCAGCGGGGCGAGCGCCTTCGGCGCGCCCTCGGGGAAGAAGTAGCTGAAGAAGTGCTTGCCGTGGATCATCAGGGCCACGACCGTCACCACCACGAACACGATCGCCGCGAGGGCGAAGGTGACCACGATGTGGCTGGTGAAGGTGAAGGCGTAGGGCAGCATGCCGAGCAGGTTGCCCACCAGGATGAACATGAAGAGCGAGAAGACGAAGGGGAAATACCGCTTCCCCTCATGCCCGACCTGGCCGGTGACCAGGTTGTGGATGAACTCGTAGGAGGTCTCGGCCAGCGCCTGGAGGCGGCCCGGCACCACCGCGCGCTCCCGCGTGCCCCAGATCATCAGGCCGCTGATGATGCCCACCGCGACCAGCATGTGCAGGTTCGACTGGGTGAAGCCGATGGCGTCGCCCAGGATGCCGAGAACGGGCTTCAGCTCGAACTGGCTGAGCGCGTCCATCGTCTTGCCTTCCGCCGCCACGCTCTCATTCCCCCGGGGTCAAGCCCTGCCAAGCCTCACGGGCGGCGACGCGGGGTGAACATGCGATAGACGTTCAGGATCCCGGCGGCGCTGCCGAAGACGAAGAACAACAGGAAGAGCCACGGCCAGGTGCCGAGCCAGCGGTCGAGCAGGAGGCCGATGACGACACCGACCACGAGCGCCGAGACCACCTCGACCCCCGCGCGGAACCCGATCCCCCAATTGCCCTGCGGCAGCCCGCCCCCGGCGTTGGGCGGGGGATCCATCCCCTGCCGCGCCCTGGCCCGCTGCAGCCGCGCCTTGAAGTCGTCCTGTTCCGACACGCGCTCCTCCCTGCGGTTCCCCGCCCGGAAGGCGGGCCGCTCCTACGGCGCGGGGGGGCATGTGTCAAGGCGACCTCCGCCGCAGCGCAGCAAAGGCGCCGCCTCACCCGCCGATGAAACCGCCCGACTGCCGCTGCCAGAGCCGCGCATAGACGCCGCCCTGCGCCAGCAGCCCCGCATGCGTACCCTGCTCCGCCACCCGGCCATGGTCCAGCACGATGAGCCGGTCCATCCGGGCCAGGGTGGACAGCCGGTGCGCCACCGCGATCACCGTCTTGCCGGCCATCAGCCGGTCCAGGCTCGCCTGGATCACCGCCTCCACCTCCGAATCGAGCGCGCTCGTCGCCTCGTCCAGCACCAGGATCGGCGCGTCCTTCAGCAGCACGCGGGCGATGGCGATGCGCTGGCGCTGGCCGCCCGAGAGCTTCACCCCGCGCTCCCCCACATGCGCGTCGTAGCCGCTGCGGCCGCGCCAGTCGCTGAGCTCGGCGATGAACGCATGCGCCTCCGCCCGGCGCGCGGCTTCCTCGACCTCGGCCGCGCTGGCGTCGGGGCGGCCGTAGCGGATGTTGTCGCGGATCGCGCGGTGCAGCAGCGCGGTGTCCTGCGTCACCACGCCGATCGCGGCGCGGAGCGATTCGGCGGTGACGCCGGCGATGTCCTGGCCGTCGATCGTGATGCGGCCGTCCTCGGGGTGGAAGAAGCGCAGCAGCAGGTTGATCGCGGTGGTCTTGCCCGCGCCGGAATGGCCGACGAGGCCGACGCGCTCGCCCGGCGCGATGGCGAGGTCGAAGCCCCGCAGCACGCCGCGTTCCTGGCCGTAGCCGAAGCGCACGCCCTCGAAGCGGATCGCGCCCTGCGTGACGCGGAGCGGCACGGCGCCTTCGGGATCGGGCGCGGTGGGGGGGACGGCGATGGAGCCCATCGCCTCCTGCACCACGCCGATGTTCTCGAAGATGCCGGCGACGTTGAAGGCGACCCAGCCGGAGATGTTGGCGATCTGCCAGGCCATGGGCAGCGCCGCCGCCACCATCGCCAGCGGGATCTCGCCGCGCGACCAGAGCCAGATCGCAAGCCCCGCCGTGCTGACCAGCATCGTCGCGTTGAGCGTGGAGAGCAGCAGCCCGTTCAGCGTGACGAGCCGCGTCTGGTGGCCGAAATCGCGGTTCAGCGTCTCCAGCGCCTCGCGCACGAAGGCGTCCTCCTGCTCGGCGCGGGCGAACAGCTTCACCGTCATGATGTTGGTGTAGCTGTCCACGACCCGGCCGGTGAGAAGGCTCCGCGCCTCGCTGGCCTTGCGCGCGCGGTCGCGCATGCGCGGCACGATCAGGCGCAGCAGCGTGCCATACAGCACGAACCAGCAGAGGATCGGGATGGCGAGGCGGAGATCGGTGCTGGCCAGCGCGATCACCGCGCCGGTGCCATAGACCAGGATGTACCAGACCGCGTTCACCGACTGCACCACGCTCTCGCGCAGCGCCGGGCCCGACTGCATCACGCGGTTGGCGATGCGGCCGGCGAAATCCTCCTGGAAGAAGGGCAGGCCCTGGCGCACCACATGCCAGTGGCTCTGCCAGCGGATCATCGAGGTGACGCCGGGCACGATGCCCTGCTGCGTCACCAGGTTCTGCGCCAGGATCGCGACGGGGCGGCAGATGAGCAGCACCGCCGCCATGACCGCGAGCGTCCCGCCGGCCTCTGGCCAGATGCGCTCCGGCCCGTGCCGTTCGAGCAGCCCGACGACCTGGCCGATGAAGAGCGGGATCAGCAGGTCGAGCAGCGCGACGGCGAGCCCCGCGACGAACAGCGCCGCGAACAGCGCCCGCGCCTGGCGCGCGAAGTGCCAGTAGAAGCCGAGGAGGGATTTCGGCGGCGGCGATTCGGGCACCGGCACGCCGAGCACCCGCGCCGCCGGATCGCCGGGGGCGGCGACCGGCTGCATGGCGCGCTCGAACAGGCGGAAGGGCAGCATCGCGCCAGCAACGCCCGTGCGCGCGGCGCGTCAAGCGCGGCTCCCTCCCCCGCTTGCGGGGGAGGGCTGGGGTGGGGGTGCGGCATTGAGCGCCGCCCTGACCTTCGCACCCCCACCCCGACCCTCCCCCGCAAGCGGGGGAGGGAGAGGGAAGCTGGGCTAGGGAGCGGTCAGGCGACCGGGGCTTCGACCAGTTCGACCGCGCGCTGGAGGTCCACGCTGAGCAGCCGCGAGACGCCGCGTTCCTGCATCGTCACGCCATAGAGCCGGTGCATCCGCCCCATGGTCAGCGGGTGGTGCGTGACGATCAGGAAGCGCGTGCCGGGACGAGTCTCGTCGCCGGCGGCCATCACCTCCAGCAGGTCGCAGAGGCGTTCCACATTCGCGTCGTCGAGCGGCGCATCCACCTCGTCCAGCACGCAGACCGGCGCGGGGTTGCAGCGGAAGACGGCGAAGATGAGGGAGAGCGCGGTCAGCGCCTGCTCGCCGCCCGAGAGCAGGTTGAGCGAGGCGAGCTTCTTCCCCGGCGGCTCGGCGAAGATCTCGAGCCCGGCCTCCAGCGGATCGTCGGAGCCGACGAGCGCGAGATGCGCCCGCCCGCCGCCGAACAGCCGCGTGAACAGGGCGCGGAACTCGGCATCCACCTTGTCGAACACCACGCGCAGCCGCTCCCGCCCCTCGCGGTTCAGGTGGCCGATGGAGCCGCGCAGCTTGGCGATGGCGGTGGCGACCTCGGCGCGCTCGGCGTCGATGGCGCCGCGGCGCTGGTCGAGCTCGGCCAGTTCCTGCTCGGCGCGGAGATTGACCGGGCCCATCTCCTCCCGCTCGCGGGTCAGGCGGTCGAGCTTGCGGCGGGCCTTCTCCTCGGCGCCGTCGGAGAGGTCGGCGATGTCGGCCGGCAGGTCGGGATGCGCCTCGCCCAGGCGTTCCGTCACGCGCTCCTCCACCGCGAGCGCGGCGGCCTCGGCTGTCTCCTTCCCGCCTTCCGCGCGCACCTGGCCTTCGCGCGCGGCGGCGAAGCGGGCATCGGCCTCGCGGCGGGCCATGCCGGCCTCGCGCAGTTCCTTCTCGGCGGCGCGGAGCGCGGCGGCGGCGGCGGCGTGGGCGGCCTCGGCCTCGGCGAGCAGCCGCGCGGCCGCGGCGCGGCGGGCGGCGGCGGCCTCCGGCGCCTCGGCGAGCCGGGTCGCCTCCGCCTCCGCCTCGGCATGGCGGGCGGCGAGCTCGGCGCGGCGCTGGTCGGCCTCGGCGCGGCGGGCGGCCCATTCGGCGCGCTCCGGCCCGATCGTCCCGGCCCGGGCGGCAAGCCGCGTGGCCTCGGCGGCCAGCACGGCGCGGGCATCGCGCGCCTCCGCCTCGGCGCGGCGGGCGGCGGCGAGGGCGGCGCGGGCGGCCTCCACCCCGGCCCGCAGCGCGGCGAGATCGGGCGCTGCCTCGCGCGCCGCGCGGGCCTCGGCCAGCGCGGCCTCGGCGGCGGCGCGCTCGGCGGCCGCGGTCTCGAGCTGCGGGGCGAGGGCAGTGAGCCGCGCCTCGGCCTCGGCGGCGAGGGCGGCGAGCGCCTGCGCCTCCTCCCGCGCGCGGGCGAGCAGCGATTCGGCGTTGCGCCGCGCCTCACGGGCGGTGGCCTCGGCCTGGATGGCCTGCTGCTCCTCGCGGGCCGCGCCTTCGCGGGTGGCGCGGGCGGCCAGCATGTCGGGGGCGGCGGCGCGGGCGGCGCGGGCGGTCTCCAGCGTCGCGGTGGCGGTGGCGATCTCCGCCTCCAGCCGCGCATGCTCGGGCTCCACGGCCGCGAGCCGCGCCTCGGCCTGGGCGGCACGGGCGGCAAGGCGCTCGGCGGCGGCGATGGCGGCCTGGGCGGCGCGCTCGGCCTCGTCGCGCGCGGCGCGGAGCCGCGCTTCGCCGGCGCGTGCGTCCTGCTCGGCGCCGGCCGCGGCCTGGCTTTCGGCGAGCGCGGCGGCGCTGTCCGGCAGTTCGGCCAGCGCGGCGCGGGCAGCCACCAGCGCGGCGGCGGCGGCGGCGCTCTCGCGGTCCAGCCGGTCAAGTTCGGGCGCGAGCGCGGCGAGGCGGGCGGCGGCCTCGGCGCCGCGCGCGGCGATGCGCTCGGCGGCGGCGACGGCGGCGGCGGCGCGGCGCTCGGCGGCGGTGCGCTGCTCGCGGCGCCGCGCCTCCTCCTCGCGGGCGAAGCCTTCGCGCGCGGCGGCCTCGGTGCGGCCGGCGAGCGCGGCGGCCGACTGCGCCTCGGCCTGGTCCAGCGCCGCCTCGGCGGCACGCAGCCGGTTGCGCTGGGCGAGCCGCACGGCGCCGGGGCTCGGCGCGCCGGCGCGGACGCAATGCCCATCCCACCGCCAGAGCGCGCCCTCCTCCGTCACCAGCGCCTGGCCGGGGCGCAGCGCCGGCTGGAGCGCATCGCCATCCTGGCCGCGCGGCAGCAGGCCGATCTGTGCCAGCGCGCGGGCGAGCGCCTCCGGCGCCTCCACCAGCCGCGCGAGCGGCACGGCGTCGCCGGGCAGCGGGGCGGGCTCGACCGGGGGCAGCAGGCGCCAATGGCGCGGCGCGGCCCGGTCCAGTGCGGCGTCCAGCGCCTCGCCGATGGCGACGCCGAGCGCGGCCTCGAGCCCGGCCGGCACGCCGATTCGGTCGAGCACCGGGGCGGCGCCGTCCTCGCGCGCGGCGACCATGTCGCGCAGCGCGGCGACCTCCGCCTCGGCACGGGCGCGGGCGCCGTCCGCGGCGGTCGCGGCCTCGCGCGCGGTCTCATGGGCGGCGGCGGCGGCGGCGCGGGCGGCCTCGGCCCCGGCGAGCGCCGAACCGGACTCGCGCAGCGCCGCCTCGGCGGCCTCGGCCTCCGCCAGCGCGGCCTCGCGTTCCGCCTCCGGCACCTGGGCGGCGCGGGCCGCCTCATGCTCGCCGGCGAGGCGTTCGCGCTGGGCCGCGATCTCGCGCGCGGCGCGTTCGGCAGCCTCCAGCGCGGCGCGCGCGCTGGTCAGGGCGGCCGCGGCGGCGGCGGCGGCGGCGCGGGCGGCCTCGTGGCGTTCGGCGGCCGCGGCGCGCGCGGCCTCGGCCCCGGCGAGCGCGGCGCGGGCCGCATCGAGCGCGGCCTCGGCGGCCATGCGCTGCGTGGTCGCGGCGTCGAGTTCGGCGGTGGGCACGAGGGCGGCGCGGGCGGCCTCGCGCTCGGCGGCGACGCGCTGGTGCTGCTGCGCCAGCCGGCGCAGCGCGACCTCGGCGGCGTCCAGCGCGGCGCGGGCGCGGGTCTCGGCGGCCTCGGCCTCGGCGGCCTCCTGCCGGGCGGCCTCGTGCCGCGCCTGGGCGGTGGCGCGCGCGGCCTCGAGCCGGGCGAGCGTATCCTCGGCGGCGGCCAGCGCCGCTTCGGCCCCGGCGAGCCGCTCGGCGGCGGCGGCGATGGCGGCGGCGGGCACGAGCGCGGCCTCGGCGGCGGCGTGCTCGGCGGCGAGACGGCTGCCCTGCTCGGCGAGCCGGCGCGCGCGGTTCGCGGCCTCGGTCTCGGCGGCGGCGAGGCTCGCGGCCTGGGCGGCGGCCTCGGCGGCGAGTTCGGTGGCACGGTCGGCGGCGAGCGCCGCCTCCCGCACCGCCTCGGCGGCCTCGATCAGCGACGATTGGGCGGCCTCGGTGCGGTCGGGAAGACTCGCCTGCGCGGCGTCGAGCTCGGCCGCCTCGGCGGCGAGGCGGGTCTCGGCGGCCTCGGCATCGGCCATCAGCCGCGCGGCATGGGCGAGGTCGCCTGCCAGCGCGTCGCGCCGGGCCGTCGCGGCGGCGAGCGCCGCCCGGGCATCCTGTTCCTCGGCATCGAGCGTCTCGGCCTCGACGCGGCGGCGTTCGAGCGCGGTGCGGGCGAGCGCCTCCGCCTCGCGCGGGGCGGGCACGCCCTGTTCGGCCGCATGCAGCCGGCGCGCGGCACCCTCCGCCTCGAACTCGGCATCGCCGGTCGCGGCGCGGGCGCGGTCGAAGGCGGACCGCGCCTCGGCCAGCGCCGCCTGGGCGCGGGCGCGGAGGATGGCGAGCCACTCGACCTCGGCGCCGCGCACCAGGCCGGAGAGGTTCCGATAGCGCGCCGCCTGGCGGGCCTGCCTTTGCAGCCCCTGGCGCGCGCCCTCCATCTCGTTCAGCAGGTCCTCGGCGCGGGCGAGGTTGTTCTCGGCCTGGCGGAGCTTGAGCTCCGCCTCGTGCCGGCGGGCGCGCAGGCCGGCGATGCCGGCGGCCTCCTCCAGCACGGCGCGGCGGTCCTCGGGCTTGGCCTGGATCAGCGCCGCGACGCGCCCCTGGCTGACCATCGCGGAGGACCGCGCGCCGGAGCCGATATCGGCGAACATGGTCTGCACGTCGCGCGCGCGCAGTTCCCGGCCGTTGACGCGGAAGGCGCTGCCCGATCCGCGCTCGATGCGGCGCGCGATCTCGAGGTCGGGCGTCTCGGCATTGGGCGGGGGTGCGAGGCCGGCCGCTTCCTCCAGCGTCAGCGTGACTTCCGCGAAGTTGCGGCTCGCGCGGCTCGCGGTGCCGGCGAAGATCACGTCCTCCATCTCGCCGCCGCGCATGGTGCGCGCGTTCGTCTCGCCCATCGCCCAGCGCAGGGCTTCCACGATGTTGGATTTGCCGCAGCCATTGGGGCCGACGATGCCGGTGAGGCCCGGCATCACCTCGACCAGCGTCGGCTCCGCGAAGGATTTGAAGCCGGCGATCCGCAGCCGGGTCAGCCGCGCGGTGCGCGCGGCCAAGGCCTGCGCCTCGCTGCGGCCCGGCTCCTCGGCGGGCTGGTCGGGCTCGGGGGGCGCGGGGGGGAGCGCCTCCATGCCGTCAGCGGGTCTCGGCGACGAGGCTGGCGAAGCGGTCGAAGGCCATGTTGCCCGGCACCACGCGACTGCCGAAGACGAAGGTGGGGGTGGAGTTCACGTTGTGCTCCTGCTGGCCGCGCAGCCGGGCTTCCAGGATGCCGCGCTGGAGCGGGGCGTCCACCACCACCTGGTCGAAGGTGGCGCGGTCCATGCCGGCGATGGCGGCGAGCTTGAAAAGCTCCTCCGCCGGGCCGGCGCCGCCGCGGCCGAAGGCCCAGCGCTCCTGGTTGGCGAAGAGGGCCGAGATGAAGGCCTCGTAGCGCTCGGGCGGCAGGCTGCGCGCCACGCCGGCGGCGGCGAGGCCGAGCTGGTCGAGCGGGAAGTCGCGCAGGATCAGCCGCGCCCGGCCGGTGTCCAGCAGCTCGGCCTTCACCCGCGGATAGGTGTCGCGGTGGAAGGCGGCGCAATGGCCGCAGGTGAGCGAGAAATACTCGATCACCGTCACCCGCGCGTCGGGCTTGCCGACCACCCGTTCCGCGAGGCGCGGGTCGGGCGTCGCCTGGGCCAGGGCGGAGGCGGGCAGGGCGAGGCCGGCGAGGGCGAGGAGCGAGCGGCGATGGGGCATGCGGGGCCTCCGGCAGGATGGGACTCGGGCGCGTCCCTCAACGGTTCCGATAAACGGCGCGGGCGAGGTTTTCCAGGGCCTCCCGCAGATCGCCCGCCGGCACCGCCCCCAGCCGGTCCCGGACCGGCTGGGGGATGGGTGCGGCCGGCGCGGCCGCCGCGGCGGCGGGGCGGAGCCGGGCGGGCGCCTGCTGGACGAAGCGCAGCCGTTCCACCGTGGCGCGCCCGACCGCGCCGTTGATCCGCCGCATGAGTTCGGGGGCGAGGTGCTGCAATTCCATCGCCACCGGGCCCGCACACGCGATGGTGAGCGTGCCCTGGGTGAGCCGGAGCGGCCGGGTGACGTCCGCGATGGCGGGCCCGACCAGGGCGGGCCAGTCGGCCAGCACCTGGGCGCCGGCGGGGCTGCGGCGGCGGAAGGCGGGGCGGGTCACGGCCGGGATCAGGCTGGCGAGCGGCAGGGGGGCTCCCGGGAATCGGCGCGCCTCGCCATCCTTCGCCACGGTGAACCCTCCTGCCGCAGACCTGCTCGCCTGGTACGACCGGCACCGCCGGGACCTGCCCTGGCGGGATAGCACACCCCTGCGATCGCCGCAGGGCGGAGGCGTCGCAGACGCCGAGCACCGGAGACGTGACTCGCAGGGACATCCGCCCGATCCGTACCGGGTCTGGCTGTCGGAGGTGATGCTGCAGCAGACCACCGTGGCGGCGGTCGGGCCGCGCTACGCGCGCTTCCTGGCCCGATTCCCGGATGTGCGCGCCTTGGCCGCGGCACCGTGGGCGGCGGTGGCGGAGGAATGGGCGGGGCTCGGCTACTATGCCCGGGCACGCAACCTGCATGCGGGGGCGAAGGCCCTGGCGGAGCAGGGTTTTCCCCGCACCGTCGAGGGGCTGCGGGCGATCCCTGGCATCGGGCCCTACACGGCGGCGGCGGTGGCGGCGATCGCCTTCGGCCTGCCGGTCGTGCCGACCGATGGCAATGTGGAGCGCGTCGTCGCCCGGCTCGGCGCGATCGAGGCACCGCTGCCCGGCGCGAAGAAGCAACTCGACGCGCTGGCCCAGGGCTGGATGGCGCAGCCGGAGGCGCGCGCGCGGCCGGGCGATTTCGCCCAGGCGCTGTTCGACCTCGGCGCCACCATCTGCACCCCGCGCCGCCCGGCCTGCGCGCTCTGTCCCTGGCGCGGCGGATGCGCGGGGCAGGCGCGGGGCCTCGCGGAGACGCTGCCGCGCAAGGCGCCGAAGAAGCCGCGGCCGACCCGGCAGGGGGTGCATTTCGCCGTGCTGGACCCGGCGGGCCGGCTGCTGGTGCGGCGGCGGCCGGCCGAGGGCCTGCTGGGCGGGATGCTCGAACTGCCCGGCACGCCCTGGCGCGATGAGCCCTGGTCCCGCGCCGAGGCCCTGGCCCATGCCCCCCTGCCCGGCCTGCGCTGGACCGCCCGCCCCGGCGAGGCACGGCACGGCTTCACCCATTTCGAGCTGCGCATGACGCTCCTGCGCGCGCACAAGGCCGGCGCCGCGCCGGACGGCTTCGCCTGGATGGCGCGCGATGCCGCCGCGGCCGCGATGCCGAGCGCGATGAAGGCGCTGCTCGCGCTGCTCGACGGCGATTGACGCGGCCCGCGCCGAAGCGGATCGTTCCGCGGCACGAGGGAGGCCCGGATGCGCCGGCGCGACCTGTTCTGCCTGGGCGGCGGCCTCGCGCTGTGCGGCTGCGCCTCGGGCGCGGTCACGCCGCTGCCAGGTGTGGAATCCGAGGCCGTCGCCCGCGCCGCGGCCGAGATCGGCAGCATCCCGCCGCCGCCGCGCCGCGAACTCGCGGCGGGCGAGGTGACCCGCACGCTCCAGGCCATCACCCGCCGGCTCGATCCGCCGGCGCGCACGCTCTGCGGCGAATTGGGCGTCGCGCGCTGCGACTGGTTCGTGGAGGCCTCGCGCAGCCGGCAGATGAATGCCTCGGCGCATGGCTCGGGCCAGGTGCGGATCAACCGCGGCATCCTCGAATATGCCCGCGCCGAGGAGGAGGTGGCCTTCGTCGTCGCGCATGAGATCGCGCACCAGGTCGCCAACCACCCAAGCGCCGCCGCCGAGGACGCGGAAGCCGGCGGCGCCGTCGGCGCGCTGATCGGCGGAGTGCTGGTGATCGCCGCCGCCGCCTCCGGCGCGCGCACCACGCCGGCGCAGGGCCGCCGCGCCATCGAGGGCTATGCGGGCGGCGGCGCGCGGCTGGGCGCGCTGGCCTTCAGCAAGGAGCAGGAGCGGGAGGCGGACCGGCTCGGCGTGCTGCTGCTCTGGCGGGCCGGCTACGATCCGGCAGCGGCACGGCCCTTCCTGCTGACCATGGCGCGCGCCGCGCGCCGGCGCGAGACCGGGCTGTTCGACACCCACCCGGCCGGGCCGGAGCGGCTCGCCGCCTTCGACGCGACCCTGGCCGAGCTGCGCGCGGGGGGCGGGCGGATCCCGCTCAGGGCAGGGTAGCGAGGGCCGCGCGCAGCGGCGCCGGCAGCGCCGCATGCCGCGCCGGATCGGCGATCGCCACGGGCGGGCCGGCGGCGACCAGCCGGGGTTCGGCCAGCTCCGTGTCCAGCACGCGCCAGCGGTCGCAGGCGGCGGCATAGGCGGCGAAGTTGGTGCAGGCGCGCGGGAAGCGCCGGCGCGCATCGGCCTCCGGCACGGCATGGCCGCCGGCGGCGACGCGGTCGGCGATGCGGCGCAGCGCGATGGCGATGTCGGGAAGGATGCAGAAGATCAGCGTCAGCCCGAAGCCGGCCGCCTTCGCCGCCGCGAGGGTCCTGAGATGCGTCCGCCCGGCCAGCGTCGTCTCCAGCGCGAAGCTGCGGCCGAGCGCGATGTTCTCTGCGGAGCGGATCAGCACGGCCCGGGCGGCGGCCGCCGCGGTCTCGGCATCCGGCGTCGGCGTCAGGGGCGAGAAGCCGCGCGCGATCTCGTCGAGGTTCACGAAGCGCTCCGTGCCCGCGACCTGGCGGAGGTAGCGCCGCGCATAGGTCGTCCTGCCGACGCCGTCCGGGCCCGCGATCAGCCACAGGATCGGCCGCGCCTCACCCACCCTGCGTGATCCCTTGGGCGATCCCCTGGGCCACCGCTTCCTGCCGCAACTCGTCCAGCAGCCTGAGCCGGCCGTCCCGCGCCTCGAGGAACCAGAAGGTCCAGCCATTGCAGGAGGGCGCGGCCTGCAACTCGGCGCCCACCCTGTGGATCGAGCCCGTGACCGCGCCGCAGCGCAGCGTGCCGTCGGCGCCGACCGCGGCGCGCCAGCGGCGGTGCCGGTCGGTCAGCATCGCACCCACCGGGATCATCCCGCGCTCCACCAGCGCGCCGAAGGCGATCCGCGGCTGCTCGCGCTTGCCGGGCAGCGACAGCGCCACACCCTCGGGCACCGGCTCCACGGCGGCGATCCGCGCGCGCGCGGCCTCCGCATAGGGCTCCTCGCGCTCGATGCCGATGAAGCGCCGGCCGAGGCGCTTCGCGACCGCCGCGGTGGTGCCGCTGCCGAGAAAGGGGTCGAGCACCACCTCCCCGGGCTGGGTGCAGGCGAGCAGGACGCGATGCAGCAGGGCTTCCGGCTTCTGCGTGGGGTGCAGCTTCGCGCCGGCGGCGTCGCGCAGGCGCTCGGCGCCGGTGCAGAGCGGGATGAACCAGTCGCTCCGCATCTGGAGGTCCTCGTTCAGCGCCTTCATCGCCTGGTAGTTGAAGCGGTAGCGGCTCTCGGCGCCGCGCGCCGCCCAGATCAGCGTCTCATGCGCGTTGGTGAAGCGGCGGCCCCGGAAGTTCGGCATCGGGTTCGCCTTGCGCCAGATCACGTCGTTCAGGATCCAGTAGCCGAGATCCTGCATCGCCGTGCCGAGGCGGAAGATGTTGTGGTAGCTGCCGATCACCCAGAGCGTGCCGTCCTTGCGCAGGATGCGGCGGCATTCGGCGAGCCAGTCGCGGCAGAAGGCGTCGTAGGCGGCGAAATCGTCGAAGCGGTCCCAGGCGTCGTCCACCGCGTCCACCACCGAGGAATCCGGCCGCCTGAGCTCGCCCTTCAGTTGCAGGTTGTAGGGCGGATCGGCGAAGACGGCATGGACCGAGGCCGGCGGCAGGCGCCGCAGCGTCTCGATGCAGTCGCCGACCAGCACCTGGTCCAGCGGCAGGTCGAGACCCGTGCCCATCGTCGCGTGCCTGCGCCCCCGTTGCGAATCGGCCGGACACCATGCGGTGCCGGGACTCCGCGCGTCAACCGAAGGAAAGCCTCGCCTGGTCCACGGGCGCGAAGCCGCGGCGGTGATGCGGGCTGGGCCCGAGGCGGGCCAGCGCCGCGCGATGCGCCGCGGTCGGGTAGCCCTGATGGGCCGCGAAGCCATAGCCAGGCCAGCGCGCATCGAGCCGCGCCATCGCCCGGTCCCGCGTGACCTTGGCCAGGATCGACGCCGCGGCGATGGAGAAGCTGGCCGCATCGCCCCCCACGACGCACCGGACGGGACAGGGCAGCGGCGGCGCCTGGTTGCCATCCACCAGCGCGAGATCGGGCGGCGAGGCGAGCCGCGCCAGCGCACGCGCCATGGCAAGCTGCGTGGCGCGGAGGATGTTGAGCCGGCCGATCTCCCCCGCCGAGGCGGCGGCGATGCCGAATTCCAGCAGGCCCTCCCGCGCGGCGGCCAGGATCGCGGCGCAGGCGGCGTCCCGCCGGGCGGCGGTCAGCCGCTTCGAATCGTCGAGAAGCCGCGCGAGGGCAGGCGCGGGCGGGGCGCGGAAGAGCACGGCGGCAGCGAGCACGGGCCCGGCCAGCGGCCCGCGCCCGGCCTCGTCCAGCCCGGCGACGCGGCCGCCCTGCGCGGCTTCGAGCGAGAAATCCGGCATGGAGCAGGCGATAGCAGCCGGCGGCCGGCTTGTCCTCAGCGGCCGACCTTGGCCAGCACCTCGGCGCGGAGGAAACGCTCGACCAGCAGCATGAAGAGCACGCTCGGGACGAGCAGGATCAGGGCGGTGATGGCCGCGATCTGCATGTTGCCGCCGGCCGCGGCGCTGAACAGCATGATGGGCAGGGTGCGGACCTCCGGCGCGCCGACGAAGTAGCTCGCGGTGAACTCGTCGAGCGACTCCAGGAACACGAAGATGGCGCTGGCCGCGATACCGGGGGCCGCGAGCGGCAGCGTCACGGTGCGGAAGGCGGTGAGCGCGGAGGCGCCGATGTTGCGTGCGGCGAGTTCCAGGTCGTCGTCGATCGCGGCGAAGGCAGCGGTCGCGATCCAGATCGAATAGACAAGGCCATGCGCGGCATGCACCAGCACCACGCCGAGCACCGTGCCGTTCAGGTCGAAGCTGAAGAAGATGCGGGCGATGTTGATGTAGACGGGCAGGTTGGGAAAGGCCTGCGGCAGCAGGAAGAGCAGCAGGATCGCCGCCCGCCAGCGCAGCCGAGCCTTGGCCAGCGCCCAGGCCGCGGGGATGGACACGGCAAGGCAGAGCAGCGTGGTGAGCGAGGCGATCCAGATCGAGAGCCAGAGGCTCTCCATCGCCTGGCCCTCGGGGCGGAACACCCGCTCCCAGAAGCGAAAGCCGTATTGGCTCGGCAGCCGGTTCGGCCAGAACCAGGCCTCGGCCACGGACCACAGCAGCAGGTTGGCGACGGGGCCGAAGATGAAGAAGGCGAAGGCCGCGAGGATCAGCGCGCGCGGCAGCCACCAGCCGAGATTCAGCATGGAGGTCCATCCACGCAAGGGGCGGCCCGCAACGCGGGCCGAGGCCGCGAACGCGGCCCGCGCACCGACCGACCTGATCGCCAGGAGCGACAGTGGCCTGCGCGCAAGCCAAGGCCGCGGATGCGGCCGCCCGGCGTCTGAGGGCTCATGATCGGCCCGCCTCGCGGGCCGATTGCCTGAGCCAGGCCCAGGCGACGAGGCCGCTCGCGATGCAGGCGATCAGCCCAAGCGCGTTCGCCGTGCCGTAGTCGCCCATCGCGTTGATCCGCCAGGCCATCGCGACGGTCAGCATGGTGGGCGACTGGCCGCTGATCATCAGCGGCACGGACAGCACGGACATCATCGTGACGAAGGACAGCACGAGGGCCACCATGATGTTCCGCGCCACCTGCGGGATCACGATCTCCACCAGGATGCGAAGCCGCCGCGCGCCCATGTTCTGCGCCGCCTCGATCCCCGAGCGGTCGAGCGCCGCCATCGCGCCGGCGACGAGCAGGGTGGCGAAGGGAAGCTGCTTCCAGACGAAGGTGATGACGATGCCGCGCCAGTCGAGGAAGCTCTGCGCCCATTCGGGCGGCATCAGGCCGAGCCAGATGAGCGTGTTGTTCATCAGACCGTTCTGCCCGATGAAGCCGCGCATCGCCTGGGCGGCGACGATGAAGGGGATGAACAGCGGCCAGCGGTACATCGCGCCCAGCAGCCGCACGGCCAGCCGGTTGCGCCCGAGCGTCAGATAGCCGCCGATCGCCACCGCGCCGAGCCCGATCAGCGCGGTGGAGGCGCCGACGATCACCAGCGTGAACAGCAGGTCCGTGCGGTAGAGCCCGAAGGCGTTGCCCAGGTTGGCGAGCGTCGGCCCTTCCTTCCCCTCGAAGGCGCCGGCGATGGAGAAGCCGAGCGGCAACAGGAAGAAGGCGCCGACGACGAAGAGCGCCGGCGTGAGCAGCAGATAGGGAAAGGCGCGGTTCAGCAACCCGACCTCAGCCGCCAGGTGCTTCCCTCCCCCGCAATGCGGGGGAGGGAGAGGATGGGGGTGCGAGGATCAGGGCGCGCCTTGTTTGCGCACCCCCACCCCGGCCCTCCCCCGCATTGCGGGGGAGGGAGAACGGCACTCAATTCATCACCACCCGCTCATAGGCCTCCTGGATGGCGCGGAAGAACTCCGCCTGCGGCATCGGGCGCGCGCCGGCGGCCAGCACGTCGGGCGGGATGTCGCGGAACAGCCGGTCCCAGGTCGCCTGATCCAGGTGCTGGCGCACATGCTGGGCATCGATGCCCGGCAGCCAGTTGAAGCGGCGGACGATGCCCTCGGCCTGCACCGGCGGGCTGGTGGCGAGCTCGACGAACTTCCGCGCCAGATCGTTGTTCGCCGCCCGCGCCGGGATCACGTAGTACATCGGCTGGCCGGGCATGCCGCTCGCCGGCAGCACCAGGCGGAGGTTGGGCGAAAGCCGGCCCTCGGCCTGCCAAGTGTAGAACATGTCCATCCACACCGGGCCCATGTCGATCTCGCCGCGGTTCAGCGCATCGAGCGTGCCGGCATTGCCCGGCGTGATGGTGACGTTGCGGTTGAACTCGCGCAGCCGCTGCAGCGCCGGCGTCAGCGCGGCCACCGCCGCGGCGTCGAAGGGGCCCTCGATCAGGCGGCGCTGGTCGGGGCCGAAGGCGTAGGCCCAGCCGAAGACGAAGCCGACGCCGCTCATCCCGCCGCGGATGCCGTTGTGGCCGAAGCGGCGCGGGTTCTGCCGCACCCATTGCTCCAGCTGCTCGAAGCTCTGCGGCGGGTTCGGCACGCGCGCCGGGTTGTAGGCGAAGGCGACCTGGCTGTTGAACATCGGGATGACGTAGCCGTCCACGTTCTGCCCGAGCGCGTTGCGCGTGACGGCGCTGGTCGCGAGCCCGCCGGTCGAAGCCTGTTCGCGATAGCGCGCGAGCAGCCCCTCGCTCACCATCCGCCCGGCCATGTTCTGGTGCACCACGGCGACATCCACGTCCACCGTCGCCGCATTGGCGCGGCGCTGCGCCTCCAGCCGCTCCCAGATGCGCTGGCTGCCGGCATCGCCCGGGCCGGTGCCGACGGCGCGCACCGTGACGCCGGGGTTCTGCCGGGTGAACATCGGGCCGAGATAGTCGGTGATGTAGTCCACCATGTTCTGGTCGCCCGCGGTCAGCACGTTCAGCGTGACGCGCGCCTGGGCGAAGGCGGGCGCGCCCGCGGCGGCCAGGATCGCGCCCTGCGCGAGCAGAAGATGTCGGCGTGACAGCATGTTGGCTCCCTCCTCGTTGAGCGGGCCGGTTCCTATCCGGCCTCGGCGTAGTCTGGATGACGGTGCGGTGACGCTGGCGTGTCAGCGAAGCGATGCGCGGCCGCGGCAGGAATGCCGAGCGTGACGGCCGCACCCTGCGGCAGGCGGTCGGGCACGTCCACCAGCGCCTCGACCCCGGCGACGCGGATCGCCGCCCGCCAGCGACCGCCGGCATAGGCGCAATGCGCGACGGTGCCCTCGAAGGCCGGGCCGTCCAGCGTCTCGCCGGCCGCGAGCACGCGGCCTTCCTCCGGGCGGAACAGCAGCACGCCGCCATCCACGGGCAGCCGGTTCGTGGCGCCGAGGAAATCCGCGACATAGGCATTGGCCGGATGCCGCCAGAGCTCCTCCGGCGGGCCGACCTGGGCGATGCGGCCTTCCTCCAGCACAACGATCCGGTCGGCGAGGATCATCGCCTCCTCCCGGTCATGCGTGACATGGATCGCGGTGATGCCGAGCGCCTGCTGGAGCGCGCGCAACTCGTGCCGCACGCCTTCCCGCACGCGGGCATCGAGGTTCGACATCGGCTCGTCGAGCAGCAGGATCTCGGGATCCACCGCGAGCGCGCGGCCGAGCGCCACGCGCTGGCGCTGCCCGCCCGAGAGCTGCGCCGGCAGCCGCTCCCCGAGGCCCTCCAGCCGCAGCAGCCGCAGCATCTCCTCGACCCGCGCGGCGATCCGCGCGCGGTCCCAGCCGCGGACGGAGAGGCCGTAGCCGATGGTCTTCGCGACGCTCATGTGCGGCCAGAGCGCGTAGGACTGGAACACCATCGCCGCGCCGCGCTTCTCGGGCGGCGCCTCCGTGATGTCGCGCCCGCCGGCGGTGATGCGGCCGGCGGTCGGCTGCACGAAGCCGGCGATGGCGCGGAGCAGCGTGGTCTTGCCGCAGCCCGAGGGGCCGAGGAGCGCGACGAACTCCCCGGGTGCCACGGCGAGCGAGACATCGTGCAGCACCCGCGTGCGGCCATAGGCCACGGCCAGGCCCTCGATGCCGAGCGGCGTTCCGCGTCGTGGTGCTGCGTCGTCCATCCCGGGCGGGAGGCTAGACCTGCCCCGGGCCGCCGGGAAGCGCCCCCCGCCCCTGCCCTACCCCTGCGCGTCCAGCGCGCGCCGCAGCCGATCAAGCAGCGCGGCACGGGTACGGTCGTCCCCGGCCTGCTCCAGCGCCTCCTCGATGCCGAGCAGCAGCGCGGCGCGGGCATTGTGCCAATCCGGCCGGCCGATGGATTCCGGCCGCTCGCGCCGGCGGCGGGAAGCCGCCTCGTCGCGTTCCGGCGCCCGGCGCGCGGCTTCCTCGACCTCGGCCGCGCTGGCGTCGGGGCGGCCGTAGCGGATGTTGTCGCGGATCGCGCGGTGCAGCAGCGCGGTGTCCTGCGTCACCACGCCGATCGCGGCGCGGAGCGATTCGGCGGTGACGCCGGCGATGTCCTGGCCGTCGATCGTGATGCGGCCGTCCTCGGGGTGGAAGAAGCGCAGCAGCAGGTTGATCGCGGTGGTCTTGCCCGCGCCGGAATGGCCGACGAGGCCGACGCGCTCGCCCGGCGCGATGGCGAGGTCGAAGCCCCGCAGCACGCCGCGTTCCTGGCCGTAGCCGAAGCGCACGCCCTCGAAGCGGATCGCGCCCTGCGTGACGCGGAGCGGCACGGCGCCTTCGGGATCGGGCGCGGTGGGGGGGACGGCGATGGAGCCCATCGCCTCCTGCACCACGCCGATGTTCTCGAAGATGCCGGCGACGTTGAAGGCGACCCAGCCGGAGATGTTGGCGATCTGCCAGGCCATGGGCAGCGCCGCCGCCACCATCGCCAGCGGGATCTCGCCGCGCGACCAGAGCCAGATCGCAAGCCCCGCCGTGCTGACCAGCATCGTCGCGTTGAGCGTGGAGAGCAGCAGCCCGTTCAGCGTGACGAGCCGCGTCTGGTGGCCGAAATCGCGGTTCAGCGTCTCCAGCGCCTCGCGCACGAAGGCGTCCTCCTGCTCGGCGCGGGCGAACAGCTTCACCGTCATGATGTTGGTGTAGCTGTCCACGACCCGGCCGGTGAGAAGGCTCCGCGCCTCGCTGGCCTTGCGCGCGCGGTCGCGCATGCGCGGCACGATCAGGCGCAGCAGCGTGCCATACAGCACGAACCAGCAGAGGATCGGGATGGCGAGGCGGAGATCGGTGCTGGCCAGCGCGATCACCGCGCCGGTGCCATAGACCAGGATGTACCAGACCGCGTTCACCGACTGCACCACGCTCTCGCGCAGCGCCGGGCCCGACTGCATCACGCGGTTGGCGATGCGGCCGGCGAAATCCTCCTGGAAGAAGGGCAGGCCCTGGCGCACCACATGCCAGTGGCTCTGCCAGCGGATCATCGAGGTGACGCCGGGCACGATGCCCTGCTGCGTCACCAGGTTCTGCGCCAGGATCGCGACGGGGCGGCAGATGAGCAGCACCGCCGCCATGACCGCGAGCGTCCCGCCGGCCTCTGGCCAGATGCGCTCCGGCCCGTGCCGTTCGAGCAGCCCGACGACCTGGCCGATGAAGAGCGGGATCAGCAGGTCGAGCAGCGCGACGGCGAGCCCCGCGACGAACAGCGCCGCGAACAGCGCCCGCGCCTGGCGCGCGAAGTGCCAGTAGAAGCCGAGGAGGGATTTCGGCGGCGGCGATTCGGGCACCGGCACGCCGAGCACCCGCGCCGCCGGATCGCCGGGGGCGGCGACCGGCTGCATGGCGCGCTCGAACAGGCGGAAGGGCAGCATCGCGCCAGCAACGCCCGTGCGCGCGGCGCGTCAAGCGCGGCTCCCTCCCCCGCTTGCGGGGGAGGGCTGGGGTGGGGGTGCGGCATTGAGCGCCGCCCTGACCTTCGCACCCCCACCCCGACCCTCCCCCGCAAGCGGGGGAGGGAGAGGGAAGCTGGGCTAGGGAGCGGTCAGGCGACCGGGGCTTCGACCAGTTCGACCGCGCGCTGGAGGTCCACGCTGAGCAGCCGCGAGACGCCGCGTTCCTGCATCGTCACGCCATAGAGCCGGTGCATCCGCCCCATGGTCAGCGGGTGGTGCGTGACGATCAGGAAGCGCGTGCCGGGACGAGTCTCGTCGCCGGCGGCCATCACCTCCAGCAGGTCGCAGAGGCGTTCCACATTCGCGTCGTCGAGCGGCGCATCCACCTCGTCCAGCACGCAGACCGGCGCGGGGTTGCAGCGGAAGACGGCGAAGATGAGGGAGAGCGCGGTCAGCGCCTGCTCGCCGCCCGAGAGCAGGTTGAGCGAGGCGAGCTTCTTCCCCGGCGGCTCGGCGAAGATCTCGAGCCCGGCCTCCAGCGGATCGTCGGAGCCGACGAGCGCGAGATGCGCCCGCCCGCCGCCGAACAGCCGCGTGAACAGGGCGCGGAACTCGGCATCCACCTTGTCGAACACCACGCGCAGCCGCTCCCGCCCCTCGCGGTTCAGGTGGCCGATGGAGCCGCGCAGCTTGGCGATGGCGGTGGCGACCTCGGCGCGCTCGGCGTCGATGGCGCCGCGGCGCTGGTCGAGCTCGGCCAGTTCCTGCTCGGCGCGGAGATTGACCGGGCCCATCTCCTCCCGCTCGCGGGTCAGGCGGTCGAGCTTGCGGCGGGCCTTCTCCTCGGCGCCGTCGGAGAGGTCGGCGATGTCGGCCGGCAGGTCGGGATGCGCCTCGCCCAGGCGTTCCGTCACGCGCTCCTCCACCGCGAGCGCGGCGGCCTCGGCTGTCTCCTTCCCGCCTTCCGCGCGCACCTGGCCTTCGCGCGCGGCGGCGAAGCGGGCATCGGCCTCGCGGCGGGCCATGCCGGCCTCGCGCAGTTCCTTCTCGGCGGCGCGGAGCGCGGCGGCGGCGGCGGCGTGGGCGGCCTCGGCCTCGGCGAGCAGCCGCGCGGCCGCGGCGCGGCGGGCGGCGGCGGCCTCCGGCGCCTCGGCGAGCCGGGTCGCCTCCGCCTCCGCCTCGGCATGGCGGGCGGCGAGCTCGGCGCGGCGCTGGTCGGCCTCGGCGCGGCGGGCGGCCCATTCGGCGCGCTCCGGCCCGATCGTCCCGGCCCGGGCGGCAAGCCGCGTGGCCTCGGCGGCCAGCACGGCGCGGGCATCGCGCGCCTCCGCCTCGGCGCGGCGGGCGGCGGCGAGGGCGGCGCGGGCGGCCTCCACCCCGGCCCGCAGCGCGGCGAGATCGGGCGCTGCCTCGCGCGCCGCGCGGGCCTCGGCCAGCGCGGCCTCGGCGGCGGCGCGCTCGGCGGCCGCGGTCTCGAGCTGCGGGGCGAGGGCAGTGAGCCGCGCCTCGGCCTCGGCGGCGAGGGCGGCGAGCGCCTGCGCCTCCTCCCGCGCGCGGGCGAGCAGCGATTCGGCGTTGCGCCGCGCCTCACGGGCGGTGGCCTCGGCCTGGATGGCCTGCTGCTCCTCGCGGGCCGCGCCTTCGCGGGTGGCGCGGGCGGCCAGCATGTCGGGGGCGGCGGCGCGGGCGGCGCGGGCGGTCTCCAGCGTCGCGGTGGCGGTGGCGATCTCCGCCTCCAGCCGCGCATGCTCGGGCTCCACGGCCGCGAGCCGCGCCTCGGCCTGGGCGGCACGGGCGGCAAGGCGCTCGGCGGCGGCGATGGCGGCCTGGGCGGCGCGCTCGGCCTCGTCGCGCGCGGCGCGGAGCCGCGCTTCGCCGGCGCGTGCGTCCTGCTCGGCGCCGGCCGCGGCCTGGCTTTCGGCGAGCGCGGCGGCGCTGTCCGGCAGTTCGGCCAGCGCGGCGCGGGCAGCCACCAGCGCGGCGGCGGCGGCGGCGCTCTCGCGGTCCAGCCGGTCAAGTTCGGGCGCGAGCGCGGCGAGGCGGGCGGCGGCCTCGGCGCCGCGCGCGGCGATGCGCTCGGCGGCGGCGACGGCGGCGGCGGCGCGGCGCTCGGCGGCGGTGCGCTGCTCGCGGCGCCGCGCCTCCTCCTCGCGGGCGAAGCCTTCGCGCGCGGCGGCCTCGGTGCGGCCGGCGAGCGCGGCGGCCGACTGCGCCTCGGCCTGGTCCAGCGCCGCCTCGGCGGCACGCAGCCGGTTGCGCTGGGCGAGCCGCACGGCGCCGGGGCTCGGCGCGCCGGCGCGGACGCAATGCCCATCCCACCGCCAGAGCGCGCCCTCCTCCGTCACCAGCGCCTGGCCGGGGCGCAGCGCCGGCTGGAGCGCATCGCCATCCTGGCCGCGCGGCAGCAGGCCGATCTGTGCCAGCGCGCGGGCGAGCGCCTCCGGCGCCTCCACCAGCCGCGCGAGCGGCACGGCGTCGCCGGGCAGCGGGGCGGGCTCGACCGGGGGCAGCAGGCGCCAATGGCGCGGCGCGGCCCGGTCCAGTGCGGCGTCCAGCGCCTCGCCGATGGCGACGCCGAGCGCGGCCTCGAGCCCGGCCGGCACGCCGATTCGGTCGAGCACCGGGGCGGCGCCGTCCTCGCGCGCGGCGACCATGTCGCGCAGCGCGGCGACCTCCGCCTCGGCACGGGCGCGGGCGCCGTCCGCGGCGGTCGCGGCCTCGCGCGCGGTCTCATGGGCGGCGGCGGCGGCGGCGCGGGCGGCCTCGGCCCCGGCGAGCGCCGAACCGGACTCGCGCAGCGCCGCCTCGGCGGCCTCGGCCTCCGCCAGCGCGGCCTCGCGTTCCGCCTCCGGCACCTGGGCGGCGCGGGCCGCCTCATGCTCGCCGGCGAGGCGTTCGCGCTGGGCCGCGATCTCGCGCGCGGCGCGTTCGGCAGCCTCCAGCGCGGCGCGCGCGCTGGTCAGGGCGGCCGCGGCGGCGGCGGCGGCGGCGCGGGCGGCCTCGTGGCGTTCGGCGGCCGCGGCGCGCGCGGCCTCGGCCCCGGCGAGCGCGGCGCGGGCCGCATCGAGCGCGGCCTCGGCGGCCATGCGCTGCGTGGTCGCGGCGTCGAGTTCGGCGGTGGGCACGAGGGCGGCGCGGGCGGCCTCGCGCTCGGCGGCGACGCGCTGGTGCTGCTGCGCCAGCCGGCGCAGCGCGACCTCGGCGGCGTCCAGCGCGGCGCGGGCGCGGGTCTCGGCGGCCTCGGCCTCGGCGGCCTCCTGCCGGGCGGCCTCGTGCCGCGCCTGGGCGGTGGCGCGCGCGGCCTCGAGCCGGGCGAGCGTATCCTCGGCGGCGGCCAGCGCCGCTTCGGCCCCGGCGAGCCGCTCGGCGGCGGCGGCGATGGCGGCGGCGGGCACGAGCGCGGCCTCGGCGGCGGCGTGCTCGGCGGCGAGACGGCTGCCCTGCTCGGCGAGCCGGCGCGCGCGGTTCGCGGCCTCGGTCTCGGCGGCGGCGAGGCTCGCGGCCTGGGCGGCGGCCTCGGCGGCGAGTTCGGTGGCACGGTCGGCGGCGAGCGCCGCCTCCCGCACCGCCTCGGCGGCCTCGATCAGCGACGATTGGGCGGCCTCGGTGCGGTCGGGAAGACTCGCCTGCGCGGCGTCGAGCTCGGCCGCCTCGGCGGCGAGGCGGGTCTCGGCGGCCTCGGCATCGGCCATCAGCCGCGCGGCATGGGCGAGGTCGCCTGCCAGCGCGTCGCGCCGGGCCGTCGCGGCGGCGAGCGCCGCCCGGGCATCCTGTTCCTCGGCATCGAGCGTCTCGGCCTCGACGCGGCGGCGTTCGAGCGCGGTGCGGGCGAGCGCCTCCGCCTCGCGCGGGGCGGGCACGCCCTGTTCGGCCGCATGCAGCCGGCGCGCGGCACCCTCCGCCTCGAACTCGGCATCGCCGGTCGCGGCGCGGGCGCGGTCGAAGGCGGACCGCGCCTCGGCCAGCGCCGCCTGGGCGCGGGCGCGGAGGATGGCGAGCCACTCGACCTCGGCGCCGCGCACCAGGCCGGAGAGGTTCCGATAGCGCGCCGCCTGGCGGGCCTGCCTTTGCAGCCCCTGGCGCGCGCCCTCCATCTCGTTCAGCAGGTCCTCGGCGCGGGCGAGGTTGTTCTCGGCCTGGCGGAGCTTGAGCTCCGCCTCGTGCCGGCGGGCGCGCAGGCCGGCGATGCCGGCGGCCTCCTCCAGCACGGCGCGGCGGTCCTCGGGCTTGGCCTGGATCAGCGCCGCGACGCGCCCCTGGCTGACCATCGCGGAGGACCGCGCGCCGGAGCCGATATCGGCGAACATGGTCTGCACGTCGCGCGCGCGCAGTTCCCGGCCGTTGACGCGGAAGGCGCTGCCCGATCCGCGCTCGATGCGGCGCGCGATCTCGAGGTCGGGCGTCTCGGCATTGGGCGGGGGTGCGAGGCCGGCCGCTTCCTCCAGCGTCAGCGTGACTTCCGCGAAGTTGCGGCTCGCGCGGCTCGCGGTGCCGGCGAAGATCACGTCCTCCATCTCGCCGCCGCGCATGGTGCGCGCGTTCGTCTCGCCCATCGCCCAGCGCAGGGCTTCCACGATGTTGGATTTGCCGCAGCCATTGGGGCCGACGATGCCGGTGAGGCCCGGCATCACCTCGACCAGCGTCGGCTCCGCGAAGGATTTGAAGCCGGCGATCCGCAGCCGGGTCAGCCGCGCGGTGCGCGCGGCCAAGGCCTGCGCCTCGCTGCGGCCCGGCTCCTCGGCGGGCTGGTCGGGCTCGGGGGGCGCGGGGGGGAGCGCCTCCATGCCGTCAGCGGGTCTCGGCGACGAGGCTGGCGAAGCGGTCGAAGGCCATGTTGCCCGGCACCACGCGACTGCCGAAGACGAAGGTGGGGGTGGAGTTCACGTTGTGCTCCTGCTGGCCGCGCAGCCGGGCTTCCAGGATGCCGCGCTGGAGCGGGGCGTCCACCACCACCTGGTCGAAGGTGGCGCGGTCCATGCCGGCGATGGCGGCGAGCTTGAAAAGCTCCTCCGCCGGGCCGGCGCCGCCGCGGCCGAAGGCCCAGCGCTCCTGGTTGGCGAAGAGGGCCGAGATGAAGGCCTCGTAGCGCTCGGGCGGCAGGCTGCGCGCCACGCCGGCGGCGGCGAGGCCGAGCTGGTCGAGCGGGAAGTCGCGCAGGATCAGCCGCGCCCGGCCGGTGTCCAGCAGCTCGGCCTTCACCCGCGGATAGGTGTCGCGGTGGAAGGCGGCGCAATGGCCGCAGGTGAGCGAGAAATACTCGATCACCGTCACCCGCGCGTCGGGCTTGCCGACCACCCGTTCCGCGAGGCGCGGGTCGGGCGTCGCCTGGGCCAGGGCGGAGGCGGGCAGGGCGAGGCCGGCGAGGGCGAGGAGCGAGCGGCGATGGGGCATGCGGGGCCTCCGGCAGGATGGGACTCGGGCGCGTCCCTCAACGGTTCCGATAAACGGCGCGGGCGAGGTTTTCCAGGGCCTCCCGCAGATCGCCCGCCGGCACCGCCCCCAGCCGGTCCCGGACCGGCTGGGGGATGGGTGCGGCCGGCGCGGCCGCCGCGGCGGCGGGGCGGAGCCGGGCGGGCGCCTGCTGGACGAAGCGCAGCCGTTCCACCGTGGCGCGCCCGACCGCGCCGTTGATCCGCCGCATGAGTTCGGGGGCGAGGTGCTGCAATTCCATCGCCACCGGGCCCGCACACGCGATGGTGAGCGTGCCCTGGGTGAGCCGGAGCGGCCGGGTGACGTCCGCGATGGCGGGCCCGACCAGGGCGGGCCAGTCGGCCAGCACCTGGGCGCCGGCGGGGCTGCGGCGGCGGAAGGCGGGGCGGGTCACGGCCGGGATCAGGCTGGCGAGCGGCAGGGGGGCTCCCGGGAATCGGCGCGCCTCGCCATCCTTCGCCACGGTGAACCCTCCTGCCGCAGACCTGCTCGCCTGGTACGACCGGCACCGCCGGGACCTGCCCTGGCGGGATAGCACACCCCTGCGATCGCCGCAGGGCGGAGGCGTCGCAGACGCCGAGCACCGGAGACGTGACTCGCAGGGACATCCGCCCGATCCGTACCGGGTCTGGCTGTCGGAGGTGATGCTGCAGCAGACCACCGTGGCGGCGGTCGGGCCGCGCTACGCGCGCTTCCTGGCCCGATTCCCGGATGTGCGCGCCTTGGCCGCGGCACCGTGGGCGGCGGTGGCGGAGGAATGGGCGGGGCTCGGCTACTATGCCCGGGCACGCAACCTGCATGCGGGGGCGAAGGCCCTGGCGGAGCAGGGTTTTCCCCGCACCGTCGAGGGGCTGCGGGCGATCCCTGGCATCGGGCCCTACACGGCGGCGGCGGTGGCGGCGATCGCCTTCGGCCTGCCGGTCGTGCCGACCGATGGCAATGTGGAGCGCGTCGTCGCCCGGCTCGGCGCGATCGAGGCACCGCTGCCCGGCGCGAAGAAGCAACTCGACGCGCTGGCCCAGGGCTGGATGGCGCAGCCGGAGGCGCGCGCGCGGCCGGGCGATTTCGCCCAGGCGCTGTTCGACCTCGGCGCCACCATCTGCACCCCGCGCCGCCCGGCCTGCGCGCTCTGTCCCTGGCGCGGCGGATGCGCGGGGCAGGCGCGGGGCCTCGCGGAGACGCTGCCGCGCAAGGCGCCGAAGAAGCCGCGGCCGACCCGGCAGGGGGTGCATTTCGCCGTGCTGGACCCGGCGGGCCGGCTGCTGGTGCGGCGGCGGCCGGCCGAGGGCCTGCTGGGCGGGATGCTCGAACTGCCCGGCACGCCCTGGCGCGATGAGCCCTGGTCCCGCGCCGAGGCCCTGGCCCATGCCCCCCTGCCCGGCCTGCGCTGGACCGCCCGCCCCGGCGAGGCACGGCACGGCTTCACCCATTTCGAGCTGCGCATGACGCTCCTGCGCGCGCACAAGGCCGGCGCCGCGCCGGACGGCTTCGCCTGGATGGCGCGCGATGCCGCCGCGGCCGCGATGCCGAGCGCGATGAAGGCGCTGCTCGCGCTGCTCGACGGCGATTGACGCGGCCCGCGCCGAAGCGGATCGTTCCGCGGCACGAGGGAGGCCCGGATGCGCCGGCGCGACCTGTTCTGCCTGGGCGGCGGCCTCGCGCTGTGCGGCTGCGCCTCGGGCGCGGTCACGCCGCTGCCAGGTGTGGAATCCGAGGCCGTCGCCCGCGCCGCGGCCGAGATCGGCAGCATCCCGCCGCCGCCGCGCCGCGAACTCGCGGCGGGCGAGGTGACCCGCACGCTCCAGGCCATCACCCGCCGGCTCGATCCGCCGGCGCGCACGCTCTGCGGCGAATTGGGCGTCGCGCGCTGCGACTGGTTCGTGGAGGCCTCGCGCAGCCGGCAGATGAATGCCTCGGCGCATGGCTCGGGCCAGGTGCGGATCAACCGCGGCATCCTCGAATATGCCCGCGCCGAGGAGGAGGTGGCCTTCGTCGTCGCGCATGAGATCGCGCACCAGGTCGCCAACCACCCAAGCGCCGCCGCCGAGGACGCGGAAGCCGGCGGCGCCGTCGGCGCGCTGATCGGCGGAGTGCTGGTGATCGCCGCCGCCGCCTCCGGCGCGCGCACCACGCCGGCGCAGGGCCGCCGCGCCATCGAGGGCTATGCGGGCGGCGGCGCGCGGCTGGGCGCGCTGGCCTTCAGCAAGGAGCAGGAGCGGGAGGCGGACCGGCTCGGCGTGCTGCTGCTCTGGCGGGCCGGCTACGATCCGGCAGCGGCACGGCCCTTCCTGCTGACCATGGCGCGCGCCGCGCGCCGGCGCGAGACCGGGCTGTTCGACACCCACCCGGCCGGGCCGGAGCGGCTCGCCGCCTTCGACGCGACCCTGGCCGAGCTGCGCGCGGGGGGCGGGCGGATCCCGCTCAGGGCAGGGTAGCGAGGGCCGCGCGCAGCGGCGCCGGCAGCGCCGCATGCCGCGCCGGATCGGCGATCGCCACGGGCGGGCCGGCGGCGACCAGCCGGGGTTCGGCCAGCTCCGTGTCCAGCACGCGCCAGCGGTCGCAGGCGGCGGCATAGGCGGCGAAGTTGGTGCAGGCGCGCGGGAAGCGCCGGCGCGCATCGGCCTCCGGCACGGCATGGCCGCCGGCGGCGACGCGGTCGGCGATGCGGCGCAGCGCGATGGCGATGTCGGGAAGGATGCAGAAGATCAGCGTCAGCCCGAAGCCGGCCGCCTTCGCCGCCGCGAGGGTCCTGAGATGCGTCCGCCCGGCCAGCGTCGTCTCCAGCGCGAAGCTGCGGCCGAGCGCGATGTTCTCTGCGGAGCGGATCAGCACGGCCCGGGCGGCGGCCGCCGCGGTCTCGGCATCCGGCGTCGGCGTCAGGGGCGAGAAGCCGCGCGCGATCTCGTCGAGGTTCACGAAGCGCTCCGTGCCCGCGACCTGGCGGAGGTAGCGCCGCGCATAGGTCGTCCTGCCGACGCCGTCCGGGCCCGCGATCAGCCACAGGATCGGCCGCGCCTCACCCACCCTGCGTGATCCCTTGGGCGATCCCCTGGGCCACCGCTTCCTGCCGCAACTCGTCCAGCAGCCTGAGCCGGCCGTCCCGCGCCTCGAGGAACCAGAAGGTCCAGCCATTGCAGGAGGGCGCGGCCTGCAACTCGGCGCCCACCCTGTGGATCGAGCCCGTGACCGCGCCGCAGCGCAGCGTGCCGTCGGCGCCGACCGCGGCGCGCCAGCGGCGGTGCCGGTCGGTCAGCATCGCACCCACCGGGATCATCCCGCGCTCCACCAGCGCGCCGAAGGCGATCCGCGGCTGCTCGCGCTTGCCGGGCAGCGACAGCGCCACACCCTCGGGCACCGGCTCCACGGCGGCGATCCGCGCGCGCGCGGCCTCCGCATAGGGCTCCTCGCGCTCGATGCCGATGAAGCGCCGGCCGAGGCGCTTCGCGACCGCCGCGGTGGTGCCGCTGCCGAGAAAGGGGTCGAGCACCACCTCCCCGGGCTGGGTGCAGGCGAGCAGGACGCGATGCAGCAGGGCTTCCGGCTTCTGCGTGGGGTGCAGCTTCGCGCCGGCGGCGTCGCGCAGGCGCTCGGCGCCGGTGCAGAGCGGGATGAACCAGTCGCTCCGCATCTGGAGGTCCTCGTTCAGCGCCTTCATCGCCTGGTAGTTGAAGCGGTAGCGGCTCTCGGCGCCGCGCGCCGCCCAGATCAGCGTCTCATGCGCGTTGGTGAAGCGGCGGCCCCGGAAGTTCGGCATCGGGTTCGCCTTGCGCCAGATCACGTCGTTCAGGATCCAGTAGCCGAGATCCTGCATCGCCGTGCCGAGGCGGAAGATGTTGTGGTAGCTGCCGATCACCCAGAGCGTGCCGTCCTTGCGCAGGATGCGGCGGCATTCGGCGAGCCAGTCGCGGCAGAAGGCGTCGTAGGCGGCGAAATCGTCGAAGCGGTCCCAGGCGTCGTCCACCGCGTCCACCACCGAGGAATCCGGCCGCCTGAGCTCGCCCTTCAGTTGCAGGTTGTAGGGCGGATCGGCGAAGACGGCATGGACCGAGGCCGGCGGCAGGCGCCGCAGCGTCTCGATGCAGTCGCCGACCAGCACCTGGTCCAGCGGCAGGTCGAGACCCGTGCCCATCGTCGCGTGCCTGCGCCCCCGTTGCGAATCGGCCGGACACCATGCGGTGCCGGGACTCCGCGCGTCAACCGAAGGAAAGCCTCGCCTGGTCCACGGGCGCGAAGCCGCGGCGGTGATGCGGGCTGGGCCCGAGGCGGGCCAGCGCCGCGCGATGCGCCGCGGTCGGGTAGCCCTGATGGGCCGCGAAGCCATAGCCAGGCCAGCGCGCATCGAGCCGCGCCATCGCCCGGTCCCGCGTGACCTTGGCCAGGATCGACGCCGCGGCGATGGAGAAGCTGGCCGCATCGCCCCCCACGACGCACCGGACGGGACAGGGCAGCGGCGGCGCCTGGTTGCCATCCACCAGCGCGAGATCGGGCGGCGAGGCGAGCCGCGCCAGCGCACGCGCCATGGCAAGCTGCGTGGCGCGGAGGATGTTGAGCCGGCCGATCTCCCCCGCCGAGGCGGCGGCGATGCCGAATTCCAGCAGGCCCTCCCGCGCGGCGGCCAGGATCGCGGCGCAGGCGGCGTCCCGCCGGGCGGCGGTCAGCCGCTTCGAATCGTCGAGAAGCCGCGCGAGGGCAGGCGCGGGCGGGGCGCGGAAGAGCACGGCGGCAGCGAGCACGGGCCCGGCCAGCGGCCCGCGCCCGGCCTCGTCCAGCCCGGCGACGCGGCCGCCCTGCGCGGCTTCGAGCGAGAAATCCGGCATGGAGCAGGCGATAGCAGCCGGCGGCCGGCTTGTCCTCAGCGGCCGACCTTGGCCAGCACCTCGGCGCGGAGGAAACGCTCGACCAGCAGCATGAAGAGCACGCTCGGGACGAGCAGGATCAGGGCGGTGATGGCCGCGATCTGCATGTTGCCGCCGGCCGCGGCGCTGAACAGCATGATGGGCAGGGTGCGGACCTCCGGCGCGCCGACGAAGTAGCTCGCGGTGAACTCGTCGAGCGACTCCAGGAACACGAAGATGGCGCTGGCCGCGATACCGGGGGCCGCGAGCGGCAGCGTCACGGTGCGGAAGGCGGTGAGCGCGGAGGCGCCGATGTTGCGTGCGGCGAGTTCCAGGTCGTCGTCGATCGCGGCGAAGGCAGCGGTCGCGATCCAGATCGAATAGACAAGGCCATGCGCGGCATGCACCAGCACCACGCCGAGCACCGTGCCGTTCAGGTCGAAGCTGAAGAAGATGCGGGCGATGTTGATGTAGACGGGCAGGTTGGGAAAGGCCTGCGGCAGCAGGAAGAGCAGCAGGATCGCCGCCCGCCAGCGCAGCCGAGCCTTGGCCAGCGCCCAGGCCGCGGGGATGGACACGGCAAGGCAGAGCAGCGTGGTGAGCGAGGCGATCCAGATCGAGAGCCAGAGGCTCTCCATCGCCTGGCCCTCGGGGCGGAACACCCGCTCCCAGAAGCGAAAGCCGTATTGGCTCGGCAGCCGGTTCGGCCAGAACCAGGCCTCGGCCACGGACCACAGCAGCAGGTTGGCGACGGGGCCGAAGATGAAGAAGGCGAAGGCCGCGAGGATCAGCGCGCGCGGCAGCCACCAGCCGAGATTCAGCATGGAGGTCCATCCACGCAAGGGGCGGCCCGCAACGCGGGCCGAGGCCGCGAACGCGGCCCGCGCACCGACCGACCTGATCGCCAGGAGCGACAGTGGCCTGCGCGCAAGCCAAGGCCGCGGATGCGGCCGCCCGGCGTCTGAGGGCTCATGATCGGCCCGCCTCGCGGGCCGATTGCCTGAGCCAGGCCCAGGCGACGAGGCCGCTCGCGATGCAGGCGATCAGCCCAAGCGCGTTCGCCGTGCCGTAGTCGCCCATCGCGTTGATCCGCCAGGCCATCGCGACGGTCAGCATGGTGGGCGACTGGCCGCTGATCATCAGCGGCACGGACAGCACGGACATCATCGTGACGAAGGACAGCACGAGGGCCACCATGATGTTCCGCGCCACCTGCGGGATCACGATCTCCACCAGGATGCGAAGCCGCCGCGCGCCCATGTTCTGCGCCGCCTCGATCCCCGAGCGGTCGAGCGCCGCCATCGCGCCGGCGACGAGCAGGGTGGCGAAGGGAAGCTGCTTCCAGACGAAGGTGATGACGATGCCGCGCCAGTCGAGGAAGCTCTGCGCCCATTCGGGCGGCATCAGGCCGAGCCAGATGAGCGTGTTGTTCATCAGACCGTTCTGCCCGATGAAGCCGCGCATCGCCTGGGCGGCGACGATGAAGGGGATGAACAGCGGCCAGCGGTACATCGCGCCCAGCAGCCGCACGGCCAGCCGGTTGCGCCCGAGCGTCAGATAGCCGCCGATCGCCACCGCGCCGAGCCCGATCAGCGCGGTGGAGGCGCCGACGATCACCAGCGTGAACAGCAGGTCCGTGCGGTAGAGCCCGAAGGCGTTGCCCAGGTTGGCGAGCGTCGGCCCTTCCTTCCCCTCGAAGGCGCCGGCGATGGAGAAGCCGAGCGGCAACAGGAAGAAGGCGCCGACGACGAAGAGCGCCGGCGTGAGCAGCAGATAGGGAAAGGCGCGGTTCAGCAACCCGACCTCAGCCGCCAGGTGCTTCCCTCCCCCGCAATGCGGGGGAGGGAGAGGATGGGGGTGCGAGGATCAGGGCGCGCCTTGTTTGCGCACCCCCACCCCGGCCCTCCCCCGCATTGCGGGGGAGGGAGAACGGCACTCAATTCATCACCACCCGCTCATAGGCCTCCTGGATGGCGCGGAAGAACTCCGCCTGCGGCATCGGGCGCGCGCCGGCGGCCAGCACGTCGGGCGGGATGTCGCGGAACAGCCGGTCCCAGGTCGCCTGATCCAGGTGCTGGCGCACATGCTGGGCATCGATGCCCGGCAGCCAGTTGAAGCGGCGGACGATGCCCTCGGCCTGCACCGGCGGGCTGGTGGCGAGCTCGACGAACTTCCGCGCCAGATCGTTGTTCGCCGCCCGCGCCGGGATCACGTAGTACATCGGCTGGCCGGGCATGCCGCTCGCCGGCAGCACCAGGCGGAGGTTGGGCGAAAGCCGGCCCTCGGCCTGCCAAGTGTAGAACATGTCCATCCACACCGGGCCCATGTCGATCTCGCCGCGGTTCAGCGCATCGAGCGTGCCGGCATTGCCCGGCGTGATGGTGACGTTGCGGTTGAACTCGCGCAGCCGCTGCAGCGCCGGCGTCAGCGCGGCCACCGCCGCGGCGTCGAAGGGGCCCTCGATCAGGCGGCGCTGGTCGGGGCCGAAGGCGTAGGCCCAGCCGAAGACGAAGCCGACGCCGCTCATCCCGCCGCGGATGCCGTTGTGGCCGAAGCGGCGCGGGTTCTGCCGCACCCATTGCTCCAGCTGCTCGAAGCTCTGCGGCGGGTTCGGCACGCGCGCCGGGTTGTAGGCGAAGGCGACCTGGCTGTTGAACATCGGGATGACGTAGCCGTCCACGTTCTGCCCGAGCGCGTTGCGCGTGACGGCGCTGGTCGCGAGCCCGCCGGTCGAAGCCTGTTCGCGATAGCGCGCGAGCAGCCCCTCGCTCACCATCCGCCCGGCCATGTTCTGGTGCACCACGGCGACATCCACGTCCACCGTCGCCGCATTGGCGCGGCGCTGCGCCTCCAGCCGCTCCCAGATGCGCTGGCTGCCGGCATCGCCCGGGCCGGTGCCGACGGCGCGCACCGTGACGCCGGGGTTCTGCCGGGTGAACATCGGGCCGAGATAGTCGGTGATGTAGTCCACCATGTTCTGGTCGCCCGCGGTCAGCACGTTCAGCGTGACGCGCGCCTGGGCGAAGGCGGGCGCGCCCGCGGCGGCCAGGATCGCGCCCTGCGCGAGCAGAAGATGTCGGCGTGACAGCATGTTGGCTCCCTCCTCGTTGAGCGGGCCGGTTCCTATCCGGCCTCGGCGTAGTCTGGATGACGGTGCGGTGACGCTGGCGTGTCAGCGAAGCGATGCGCGGCCGCGGCAGGAATGCCGAGCGTGACGGCCGCACCCTGCGGCAGGCGGTCGGGCACGTCCACCAGCGCCTCGACCCCGGCGACGCGGATCGCCGCCCGCCAGCGACCGCCGGCATAGGCGCAATGCGCGACGGTGCCCTCGAAGGCCGGGCCGTCCAGCGTCTCGCCGGCCGCGAGCACGCGGCCTTCCTCCGGGCGGAACAGCAGCACGCCGCCATCCACGGGCAGCCGGTTCGTGGCGCCGAGGAAATCCGCGACATAGGCATTGGCCGGATGCCGCCAGAGCTCCTCCGGCGGGCCGACCTGGGCGATGCGGCCTTCCTCCAGCACAACGATCCGGTCGGCGAGGATCATCGCCTCCTCCCGGTCATGCGTGACATGGATCGCGGTGATGCCGAGCGCCTGCTGGAGCGCGCGCAACTCGTGCCGCACGCCTTCCCGCACGCGGGCATCGAGGTTCGACATCGGCTCGTCGAGCAGCAGGATCTCGGGATCCACCGCGAGCGCGCGGCCGAGCGCCACGCGCTGGCGCTGCCCGCCCGAGAGCTGCGCCGGCAGCCGCTCCCCGAGGCCCTCCAGCCGCAGCAGCCGCAGCATCTCCTCGACCCGCGCGGCGATCCGCGCGCGGTCCCAGCCGCGGACGGAGAGGCCGTAGCCGATGGTCTTCGCGACGCTCATGTGCGGCCAGAGCGCGTAGGACTGGAACACCATCGCCGCGCCGCGCTTCTCGGGCGGCGCCTCCGTGATGTCGCGCCCGCCGGCGGTGATGCGGCCGGCGGTCGGCTGCACGAAGCCGGCGATGGCGCGGAGCAGCGTGGTCTTGCCGCAGCCCGAGGGGCCGAGGAGCGCGACGAACTCCCCGGGTGCCACGGCGAGCGAGACATCGTGCAGCACCCGCGTGCGGCCATAGGCCACGGCCAGGCCCTCGATGCCGAGCGGCGTTCCGCGTCGTGGTGCTGCGTCGTCCATCCCGGGCGGGAGGCTAGACCTGCCCCGGGCCGCCGGGAAGCGCCCCCCGCCCCTGCCCTACCCCTGCGCGTCCAGCGCGCGCCGCAGCCGATCAAGCAGCGCGGCACGGGTACGGTCGTCCCCGGCCTGCTCCAGCGCCTCCTCGATGCCGAGCAGCAGCGCGGCGCGGGCATTGTGCCAATCCGGCCGGCCGATGGATTCCGGCCGCTCGCGCCGGCGGCGGGAAGCCGCCTCGTCGCGTTCCGGCACCGCGCCCGGCGCCAGGCGGAAGGCCTCGTCGAGGGTTGGGCGGATGATCGCCTCGGGCGGGACGATGCCGCGCCCCTCGACGCGCTTGGCGAGGCCCTCGATCGCCTCCTCCTCGCCATGCACCAGGAAGACGCCGCCGGAGATGGGGCCGCGCGCCTGGAGCCAGCGGCCGAGTTCCGGGCCGTCGGCGTGGCCGGAATAGCCCTCGATCATCGTGATGCGGGCGCCGACGCGGATCGGCTCGCCCTGGATGCGCACACGGTCGGCGCCGTCCTGAAGGAGCCGGCCGAGCGTGCCGGCAGCCTGGAAGCCGACCAGGGCGACGATGGTGCGCGCATCCCAGAGCTTCGCCTTGAGATGCGCCCGGATGCGCCCGGCCTCGCACATGCCGCTGCCGGCCAGCACGATCCGGAACCCGTCCTGCCGCGCGAGATGGAAGCTCTGCTGCGCGTCCTGCACGTGGTGGATGCGGCGGTCCGCCAGCGCGGCGCGCAGCGCCGCGCCGTCCTCCAGCAGCGCGGCATGCTTCAGGAACACCTGCGTCGCGCGCTGCGCGAGCGGGCTGTCGAGGAAGATGTCGCCCGTCGGCGCCTGGTTCGCGCGCATCAGGGTGACGAGGTCGAGCATCACCTCCTGCGCGCGCTCCACCGCGAAGACCGGGATCAGCAGCGCGCCGTTCTGCCCGGCGGCGGCCTGGACGAGCTTCGCGAGCGCGGCGCGGCGCTCGGCGGGCGCGATGGGCGGGCGGTCCTCGTCGCCGTAGGTGCTCTCCAGGATGGCGTGGTCGAGGCCTTCGGCAGGGCCCTCCGGGTCGCGCTGCATCGGGCCGAGATCGGGGCCGATATCGGCCGAGACGAGCACGCGCATCGGCCGCGGATCGCCCGGGGACGCGCTGCCGAATTCCAGCTCGATCGAAGCCGAGCCGAGCATGTGCCCGGCGTTCCACCAGCGCGCGCGCACGCCCGGCGCCGGGGTCACCCATTCGCGATAGCGCAGCGCCGTGAAGGCCAGCAGCGCGCGCTCCGCATCCTCGGCGGTGTAGATCGGCTGCACCGCGTCCCGGCCGCGGCGGCGGTTGCGGCGGTTGAGCTGCTCGACCTCGCTTTCCTGGATGCCGCCGGAATCGGGCAACATGACGGAGCAGAGATCGCGCGTCGCCTCGGTGCAGTGGATGCGGCCGCGTAAGCCGGCCTTGACGAGCTTCGGCAGCAGGCCGGAGTGGTCGATATGCGCGTGGCTCAGAAGCACGGCATCGAGGCTGGCGGGATCGAAGGGAAAGGGCTCGTAGTTCAGCGCCTTCAGCGTCTTCGGGCCCTGGAACATGCCGCAATCGACCAGGATCCGCGCGCGCCCGGTCTCGAACAGCAGCGACAGGCCGGTGACGGTGCGCGCCGCGCCGCAGACCTTCATCGTCACCGTCATGCGGACCCTCCCAAGGCGCGGCGCGCTGGCGCATGCTACGCCGCAAACGACGGAGGAGGCCAGGATGGCACGGCACGGGCCGAGCTACCGCCTTGCGCTGTTCGACCGGGACTTCCTGCTGGGCCCGGCGATGCGCGGCGTGCGGCTGCAGGTGGAATGCGCCAAGGCCGATGAGGCGCTGCGCGCGGCGGGCATCCGCTCGACCCTGGTGGTCTTCGGCAGCGCGCGCGTGGCGGAGCACGGGCCGCCCGCCCATGCGCGCTGGTACGCGGCGGCGCGCGCCTTCGGGCGCCTCGCCTCGGAGCGCGGCGGCGCGCTGCGGCCGGTGGCGGGGCTGCGCGACAACGTGATCGCCACCGGCGGCGGGCCGGGCATCATGGAAGCGGCCTGCCGCGGCGCGCGCGATGCCGGCGCGCCGGCGGTCGGCTTCAACATCCGCCTGCCGCGCGAGCAGGCGCCGAACGCCTACAGCACGCCCGAGCTGACCTTCCAGTTCCACTATTTCGCGATCCGCAAGCTGCATCTCGCGATGCGCGCCCGCGCGCTGGTGGTCTTCCCGGGCGGCTTCGGTACGCTCGACGAGCTGTTCGAGATCCTCACGCTCCGCCAGGCGGGCCGGATGGGCGCGGTGCCGGTGGTGCTGCTCGACGAAGGCTATTGGCGGCGGCTGATCAACTGGCCGATGCTCGTCGAGGAAGGCATGATCGGCGAGGAGGATCTCGGCCTGCTGCGCTTCGCCGAGGACGCGGAAGGCGCCTGGGCCGCGATCGAGAAGGAGGTGGCCGGCTAGGCGGCGCCAGAGCAGCGCCCGTTCGAGTGGAACCGCTGCGCGGTTCCGCCGAACGGGCATAAGCTGCTCTAGCAGATACATTTTCAAGAGCACGACCTTCCGTTCGACTGATTCCAGTCGAACGGAACGTGCTCTAGCGCAGCGAGGCGACGAACTGCTCCTGCGGCAGCGCGGCTTCAGGGTTGCGCCAGCGCTGCTTCCGATAGGCGACATAGGGCGCGTAGGTGGTGAACAGCGCCCGCAGCGCGCCGACCGCGTCCTCGTGCATGTCGATGCGCAGGTCGAGCTGCGCGTGATCCTCGATGCCATGGACCAGCAGCGCGGCGGAGCGTTCGGGCAGGTGGCCGGCACCGCCGACCTGGCCGCCGGCGTCGCGCCCCGCCTCGATGCCGCGCAGCAGCCGCTCCGCCAGCTCCTCGCCCTCGGAGGCGAGGAAGGCGTCCGCGATCGCGTCCACGACGCCGGCGCCGGCGAGGACATTGCCGCAGGCGACGTGATCGGGCCCGACGCGATGGCCGGCCCAGGCGCGGCAGCTCGGGCCCGTGTGGCAGGCGCCGTCGCCGCGGCGGTCGAGCACCGCCACCTGGCGGAAGGCGATCTTCGGATCCTCCGCGACCAGCACCGCGAGCGTGGCCGGCGCGGTGTGGCCGAGATCGAGCAGGCTGGCGCCGAGCGTGCGGAGCTGCGGGTTCGCCCAGGCCTGGCTCGTCACAGCGCCCTTGCCGCGCACCACCTGCGGCGCGTTGGCGCCGACCGCGAGCGAGTAGGTGGCGATGCCGATGCCGATGGCGCCGCTGCGCGCGCAGCGGCCGAGCAGCGTGTAGGTCATGCGTGGGCCTCCAGCCTGATGCAGGCGGCGCGGTGCGCCGGCCCCACGGCGAGATCGGGCGGCATCGCGGCGGCGCATTGCGGGATCGCCACCGGGCAGCGCGTGCGGAAGCGGCAGCCGGAGGGCGGGTCGGAGGGGCTCGGCAGGTCGCCCTGGAGCACGATGCGCTCCCGCTGCCGCTCGATCACCGGATCGGGCACCGGCGCGGCGGAGAGCAGCGCCCTGGTGTAGGGATGCAGGGGGCGGGCGAAGATCTCGCGCGTCGGCGCCTGTTCCACGATGCGGCCGAGATACATCACCGCGACGTCGTCGCTGACCTGCCGCACCACCGAGAGATCGTGCGAGATGAACAGGTAGGAAAGGCCGAGTTCCTTCTGCAGGTCCTGCAGCAGATTGATGATCTGCGCCTGGATCGAGACATCGAGCGCGCTCACCGGCTCGTCGCAGACGATCAGCTCCGGCTCCACCGCCAGCGCGCGGCAGATCGCGATGCGCTGCGCCTGGCCGCCCGAGAGCTCGTGCGGGTAGCGTTCCAGCATCCGGCCCGGGATGCCGACGAGATCGAGCAGCTGCCGCACGCGCTTCGGCCGCTCCGCGCCCCTCGCCAGGTCATGGATCTCGAGCGCCTCGGAGACGAGGTCCGCCACCGGCATGCGCGGATCGAGCGAGGCGGCGGAATCCTGGAAGATGATCTGCATCCGCCGCCGGAAGGGCAGCAGCGCGGCACGCGGCAGCCCCGCGATGTCCACGCCGTCGCAGAGGATGCGCCCGGCGGTCGGCGGCAGCAGCCGCAGCACGGCATAGCCGGTGGTGGACTTGCCGCAGCCGGATTCGCCGACGAGCGCCAGCGTCTTCCCCCGTTCCAGCGCGAAGGAGATGCCGTCCACCGCGCGCACCGGCGGCGCGCCGCGGCCGATCAGCCGCTTGGGCGGCGCGAAATGCACCTGGAGGTCCTGCACCTCGAGCAGCGGTGCCGTCATGCCGCGGCAGCCTTCCAATGCGCCCGCAGGTCGGCATGGCACACCGCCGCATGGCCATCGCCCATGTCGCGCAGCGGCGGCATGGCGTCCCGGCACGCCGGCACCGCCAGCGCGCAGCGCGGCAGGAAGGGGCAGAGGCGCGGCGGCTCCGAGAGGCTCGGCGGCAGGCCCTCGATCGGCGTGAGCCGGCCGATCTCACGGTCGATGCGCGGCGTGCAGCCCATCAGGCCGATCGTGTAGCCATGGCCGGGGCGGGCGAAGACGTCGTCCACCTTTCCGGTCTCGACGATGCGGCCGGCATACATCACGTTGACGCGGTGGCAGATGCCGGCGACCAGGCCGAGGTCGTGGCTGATCCAGATCACGGCCGTGCCGAGATCGCGCGTCAGCCGCTTCACCAGCTCCACGATCTGCGCCTGGATCGTGACATCCAGCGCGGTCGTCGCCTCGTCGGCGATCAGCACCTTCGGCTGGCAGGAGAGCGCGATGGCGATCATCACGCGCTGGCGCATGCCGCCCGAGAACTGGTGCGGATAGGCCGAGAGCCGCTTCTCCGCGAGCGGGATGCCGACCATCTCCAGCAGCTCGACCGCCTTGCGCCTCGCCGCGGCGCCGTCCAGGCCGCGATGGCGGCGCAGCGCCTCGGTGATCTGCCGCCCGACGGTCAGCACCGGATTGAGGCAGCGCATCGGGTCCTGGAAGATCATCGCCATCCGGTCGCCGCGCAGGTCGCGCATCTGGCGCTTCGTGGCGCGCAGCAGGTCCATCCCGTCGAAGCGGATGGAATCCGCCGTCACCTCGCCCGGCGGCTGCGGCACCAGGCCCATGATCGAGAGCGCGGTGACGGACTTGCCGCTGCCGCTCTCGCCCACCAGGCCGAGCACCTCGCCTTCCTCGAGGTCGAAGGAGACGCCGTCGAGCGCGGTCGTGGTGCCGCGGTCCGTGCGGAAGCGGGTGCGGAGGTTCCGCACTTCGAGCAGCGCCATCAGGCGCCGTCCTTCTTCGCCGGGCCGCTGCGCCAGCTGCGCGGATCGAGCGCGTCGCGCAGGCCGTCACCGAGGAAGTTGATGGCGAGCACCGCGAGCATGATCGTCGCGGTGGGCGCGAGGAACATCCAGGGTGCGTCCGCCATGTAGCGCCGCGCCTCCGCAAGATCCCGCCCCCAGGAGGGCTGCGGCGGCTGCGTGCCGAGGCCGAGGAAGGACAGCGAAGCCTCCGCGATCACCGCCGCGGAGAAGCCGATGGTAAGCTGCACGACGATCGGGCTCAGGATGTTGCGCAGCACATGCCGCGCGGCGATCCGCGCCGGCGAGGCGCCGAGCGCGCGCGCGGCGGTCACGTAGGTCTCCTCCCGCGCGGCAAGCGTGGAGGCGCGCACGAGGCGCACCAGCACTGGCACCTGCACAATGCCGAGCGCGATCATCACGTTGGTGATGTCCGGCCCGAGCAGCCCCACGATCGCCACCGCGAGCAGCAGCGGCGGGAAGGTCAGCATCGCGTCCATCAGCCGCAGAAGGACATTGTCCACCCAGCCGCCGGCCAGGCCCGCGAGCAGCCCGATCGGCACGCCGAGGCCGGCGGCGAAGCCGATCACGAGCAGCCCGACGCTGAGCGAGATCTGCGCGCCATGCAGCAGCCGGGAGAAGATGTCCCGCCCGAAATGGTCGGTCCCGAGCCAGTATTCCGCCGATGGCGGCAGCAGCTTCGCCGACAGGCGCAGCCGCACCGGATCATGCGGGGAGATCCAGGGCGCGAGCACCGCGGCCAGGCAGAACAGCACCAGCACGACCAGGCCCGCCATCGCCGCAGGGTTGCGGCGGAACTGCCGCGCGGCGAGCCGCAGGCCGGTGGCCCTGCGCACCCGGCCTTCCAGTTCCATCCCGTTGGCGAGCGCGTCCGACATTCAGTAGCGAATCCTCGGGTCGAGCAGGCTGTACAGCAGGTCCGCGATCAGGTTGGTGAGGAGGAAGAAGATCGCGATCACCAGGGTGAAGCCCTGGATCACCGGGAAGTCGCGGCTGACCACCGCGCTCAGCACGGCGGAGCCCATGCCGGGAATGGCAAAGATGTACTCGATCGTCACCTGGATGCCGACGAGATACCCGAACTGCACCGCCGCCATCGTGACGAAGGGGATCATCGCGTTCTTCAGCGCGTGCAGCAGCACGACGGTGAAGGGCAGCAGCCCCTTCGCGTGCGCGGTGCGGATGTAGTCCTGCGACAGCACGTCGATCATCGAGGACCGGAGCAGCCGGGTCAGCACCGCGGTCTGCAGCGTGCCGAGCGCGATGGCCGGCAGGATGTAGGGGCGCATGGCGCTGAAGAAGCCGCCAGCCGCCGCTTCCTCCGTGCCGATGCCGGTGATCGGGAACCATTCGAGCCGGATCGAGAAGACGTAGATCAGGATCAGCGCGAGGGCGAAGTTCGGGATGGCGAAGCCCGCGACCGTGTAGCCGGTGCAGAGCCAGTCGAGCCAGCGGTTGCGGTAGAGCGCGGCCAGGATGCCGAGCGGGATGGACAGGCAGATCGCGTAGAGCATCGCCGCGCCGGCGAGCCGCAGGCTGACCGGGAAGCGTTCGGCAAGCATCGTCGCCACCGGCGTGTTGAGGCGGATGGAGCTGCCGAGGTCGCCACGCAGCAGGTCGCCGACCCAGTAGAGATACTGCACGAGAACCGGCTCATCGAGGCGGAACTGCGCGCGCACCATCGCCACCGCCTCCGGCGATGTCTGCATTCCCAGCATGATCTGCACGGGATCGCCCGGCGTCGCGCGCACCACGAGGAAGACCGTGAGCGTCGCGACGACGAGGACGATGGGCACCTGGATGAGGCGCCGCGCCAGATAGCTCCACATTGGCCGTCAGGTGCCCGGCGTCACGTCCAGGCGATCTGGTCCATGAACTGGATGTACTCCTGGTTGGACGGCGTAAAGCCCTGCAGGCGCCGGTCGAAGACCTGGATGTAGTTGGCGTTGCAGTGGTAGATCAGCGGACATTCCTCGAGCTGCATGTCCACGATCCGGTGGTACATCCCCTCGCGCTTCGCCGGGTCGGTTTCGGCGCGCGCGCCGTCGAGGAGCTGGTCCATGGTCGGGTTGGAGTAGGAGGAGACGGAGCCGTTGGTGTGCATGAACCACCAGACGGTCGCATCCGGATCGGGCGCGACGAGCGTGATGTCCTCCAGGTGCTGCTCGAACCGGTCGTTGATCCAGAGGTTGTTGAAGCCGCCCATGTCGAGGTTGCGGATGCGGTAGTTGATGCCGATCTGGCTGACCATCGCGGCCACCAGCTCGAGCTGCTTGCGGAGCCAGTCCTTGTCGGAGGTGATGACGTCCACGGTGTAGCCGCGCACCCCGGCCTGGGCCATCAGTTCCCGCGCGCGGCGCAGATCGCCGTTCTTCGGGTATTTCAACAGCGGCTGGCGATGCCCCATGTAGCCGGCGGGGATCGGGTTGTCGGTGATCGTCGCCTCGCCGTTGTAGATCTCGTTGACGATCGCCTCGCGGTCGATCGCGTAGGAGATCGCCTGGCGCACGCGCTTGTCCATGAAGGGCAGGTTGACGGTGCCGGTGAGATTGAACTGCTGGTAGTCCCAGTTCCATCCGACCGCGCTCACGGTGGTGAAGTTGGCGTTGCGCCGCGCGTCGCGCACCTCGCGCGGCTCGGGGTGAGTCATGAAATCGATTTCGCGGCGCATCAGCGCCTGGAGGCGAACCGAGGAATCCGGGATCGCGCGGTAGGACAGCCGCTCCATCTTCGGCAGGCCGGGCCGCCAGTAGTCGGGGTTGCGGACCAGCACGGCCTCGGTGCCGCGCAGCGTCTCGATCATGTAGGGGCCCTGGCCGATGGGGCGGCTCTGATAGGCCTGCGGGCCGATCTCCTTGTGCGCACGCTCGCAGACGACGTTGCCGCCATAGCCGAGCGTGACCGCGGGGAAGGGTCCGAAGGGCTGCTTCGTCTTCACCACCAGGACATGCGTGCCTTCGGTCGTGATCGTGTCCACCGCGGAGAAGGATGAGCCGAGCCAGGGGCTGCGCGTGTCGATGTGGTACTGGAAGCTGTAGGCGACGTCCTGCGCCGTCATCTCGCCATAGCCGCGATGCCACTTCACGCCTTCGCGGATCTTGACGCGCCAGGTGAGGGGATCGGGCTGGGTCCAGGCCTCGGCGAGCCAGGGGATGATGCGGCGGTTGGCGTAGTCGATGCGCACCAGCCCGTCGAAGATGTTGTTGACGATCAGCCCGCCCTGGATGTCGTGGCGCACGACGGGACTGATATTGCCGAAGTCGCCGCCGAAGACGCCGATGCGCAAATCTCGCCGCGTGCCCTGTGCCAGAGCCGGCGCGAAGAGGCGCGGCGCGAGGGCGGCGCCGGCCGCTGCCGTCAGCAGCGTGCGGCGCGGAAGCGAAGTGGTCCGGGAAATCGCGTTCATCCTGCCCCCCGTTCGATGGCGGTGGTGATGGCGGTACGCAGGCCTCGGCGGTGTCTCTCGGCTTCGCCTTGCCGGCGTCCTTGAACGCGAGTGCAGCACGTCGCGCGGCGCGCTCGTAAGGCCCAATATTCAGCGGGGCACGATGCCGATTCGGCATATGGGCTGGCCTGCGGCGCATGCCGGCGCGGCATCACCGGCGCCCCTTTATTGCGCCTTTCCGCCGCTGCGCCAGCGGTGTTCGCTGCGCCATCCGCAGCCGGAGGCCAGCATGCCGGACATCACGGGCGAGGCGATCGACCAGCTCATCACGATCGAAGCGAAGAATCGTGGCATGCCGCACAACGTGCTGCGCCCGATGTACGAGGCCGCGCGCAGGCTCGTGGGCGGCCGCCCGATCAGCATGGTCGCCGCCGAAAGGCTGAAGGCCGCAATCGGGCCGAAGGACACGGTGCTGGTGCTGACCGGCGCGGGCTATGCGCCGACGATGCCGAAGGGCGAGAGTGACGGACCGCCGGGGGCCGCTTCGCTCGCGCGCATTCTCTACAAGGGGCTCGGCGCCGTGCCGGTCTATGTGAACGAGGCCTGCCACGCCGATCCGATCATCGCCTCCTCCCACGCCGCCGGACTGATGGTGAAGGCCTTCGAAGAGGCGCGCGACTGGCGCCTCGGCGCGGCGATGGAGACGGGCCCCGCCACGCAGGCGGAGGTGCCGGGCTGGGTGGAAGCGCTGCTGGCGCGGACGCAGCCGAAGGCGGTGATCAGCACGGAACGCCTCGGGCCCGGCACCGACGGCTTCATGCACTACGCGACCGCGCTGCCGCTGCAAGGGCCGGACAAGGCGTGCCTTGCGGACGTGGTGGACATCTCCCCCATCGTGACCGAGGCGCGCCGCCGCGGCATCCTGACGATCGGCATCGGCGACCACGGCAACGAGCTCGGCTTCGGCGCGATCCGCGAGGCGGTGGTCCAGGCGATGCCGAAGGGCGAGATCCTCTGCACCACGGTCGCGACCGACATCGTGCTGCCGGCGATGATGTCGAACTGGGGCTGCTATGGCATCGAGGCCGCGCTCGCCTGGCTGCTGAAGCGCCCCGATCTGCTGCACTCTCCGGCGCAGGAGGCGCGCATCCTGCGCGCCTGCCTCGATTCAGGCGGCCTCGAGGCGATGTACTGCACCACGGATTTCGTGGTGGACAACCTGGCCGGCGAAACCTCGATGGCGGCGCTGCAGTTCCTGCGCGATATCGTGGCCAAGAACCTCGAAGGCGGCACGACCGGCCTGACGCATTAGAGCGGCGCTCGGTTCGGTCGCATGTTCCGGGTCGCCGAGCGACTCCGTTCGGCTTGAGGATGCTCCAGGGAGGGCGCGATGGCGGCGGACAGGATCACCACGATCGCCTGCGAGAACATCGACCGCGTGACGACGGTGGAGATGCGGCGATCGGACTATTCGCGCGGCGTCATCGCCCATCTCCACGCGGCGGCCTGCGCGGCGCAGGGTGGCGGCCCGCTCTCGCTGCTCGGCGCGCAGTTCCTGCTGGAGAAGGTGCTGCCCGGCAGCCATGTCCTGATCACGACCGGGGCTGGCAACCCGCTCTACCTGCCCGCGGGCGAGACGGATGGCCCGCCCGGCGCGACGCAGCTCGCCCGCCTCGTCTCCGCGCTCGGCGGCGTGCCGATCCTGCTGACCGAGGCGGACTATGTCGCGAACCTGGAAGCGACCGCGCTCGCCACGGGCCTCGGCCTGCGTGCGCCCGAAGTGACGCGGCAGGTCGCCTACACGACGAGCGTGCTCGCCCTCTCGAACGGCGCCGAGGCGGAGGCCGAGGCGGAGTCGCTGCTCGCGCGCTTCGATCCCTGCCTGCTGATCAGCATCGAGAAGATCGGCCCCAACGCCGCGGGCATCGCGCACAGCGCGTCCGGCACGCCGACGGGCGAGACGCGGGCGCGCGCGGAATGCCTGTTCGATCTCGCGGCGGGGCGGGGCATCCCCTCGCTCGGCATCGGCGACAACGGGAACGAGATCGGCTTCGGCAAGATCCTCGACGCGGTGCACCAGCACAAGCCGCGCGGCGACGTGCTGGGCACGCGCGTCGCGACCGATGTGCTCGTGCCGGCCAACTGCTCCAACTGGGGCGCCTATGGAATCGCCGCCGCGCTCGCGATCCTGAAGGGCGACCCGACGCTGCTGCACAGCGCCGAGGAGGAGCGGCGCATCGTCACCGCCTGCGTGGACGCGCATGCGGTGGATGGCTCGACCGGCCGGCACATCCTGGAGGTGGACGGCATGCCGATGGCGGTGCAGTGCGCGCTGATGGACATGCTGCACGGCATCGTGCGAAACGCGCTCATCCGCGGCTACAAGCGGCCCTTCTGACGCACGCTCAGGCGCCGCGCAGCATGCGGATGATGGCCGAGAAGTCCTTCGCGCCCGCGCCCGCCTCGACGAAGGCGCCGTAGAGTTCCAGCGCCTTCGCGCCGAGCGGTGTCTCCACCCCGCTCGCGCGCGCGGCCGCCGCCGCGAGACCGAGGTCCTTCAGCATCAGCGCGGCCGAGAAGCCGGCGGCGTAGTCGCGGTTGGCCGGGCTCGCCGGCACCGGGCCGGGCACCGGGCAGTAGCTCGTCAGGCTCCAGGACTGGCCGGAGGATTTCGACATCACCTCGAACAGCGCCTGATGCGTGAGGCCGAGCTTCTCGGCCAGCACGAAGGCCTCGCAGGTGGCGATCATGGTCGCTGCGAGGACCATGTTGTTGCAGGCCTTGGCCGCCTGCCCGGCCCCGGCACCGCCGCAATGGATCGCGGCGCGGCCCATCTGCCGGAAGAGCGGCTCCGCCGCCGCGAAGGCCGCCTCCGCGCCACCCACCATGAAGGCCAGCGTCCCGGCCTCCGCCCCCATCACGCCGCCCGAGACGGGCGCATCGAGGAAGGCGCGCCCGCAGCCCGCGGCGACCTCGCGCGCCGTCGCGACGTCGATCGTCGAGCAATCCACGAGCACCGCGTCGGCGCGGCTCGCGGCCGCCATCCCGCCTCCGCCGAGCCACGCCTCGCGCACCTGCGGGCCGGCGGGCAGCATGGTGAAGACGAGATCGGCCTCGCGCGCCGCCGCCGCGGCGTCCGGCGCGGCGCGCGCGCCCGCCGCGACGCAGCGCGCGACGAGATCGGGCACGAGATCGAACACGACGACCTCATGCCCAGCCTTGACGAGATTGCGCGCCATCGGCCCGCCCATGTTGCCGAGGCCAACGAAGCCGATGCGCGACATGCCGTGCCCTCCCGCCGAGTGTGCGGCGGCAGGTTAGAGCGTCAGGCCGGAGGTGGGAATCGGAGGCCGGTGGACGCCGGCGGCCGCATCAGGGCGGGCCATCCGGCGCGGCGGCGACAAAATCCGCCAGGATCGGGACCTGCGCGGTCAGCATCGCCAGCCCCGGATGCGTGCGGCAGCCGCGCGCCGCGGCGGCCTCCAGCAGCGCCGTGACATTGGGCTGCATGACGACCTCCGCCACCAGCATCGACGGAAGCAGCCGTCGCGGGTCCACCGGCAGCGCGTCGCCCGGCTTCATGCCGAGCGAGGTGGCGTTCACCACGATGTCGTGCCCCGCGGGATCGGGCCCGCCGGCGGCCACCGGCGCACCGGCCATCGCCGCCGACAGCCGGGCGGCGAGCGATTCGGCACGCGCCGGGCTGCGGTTGTGGATGGTGAGCGCCGCGACGCCGTGGCGCAGCAGCGCGTAGCCGATGCCCGCCGCGGCCCCGCCGGCGCCGGCCATCCAGACGCGGCGGCCGCGCAGCGCATGGCCGGCGGCGGCGAGCCCGGCGCAGAAGCCTTCGCCATCGAACTGGCCACCGGTGAGGCGGCCATCCGGCGCGCGGCGGATCGCATTCACGGCACCGACCAGGCGCGCGGGTTCCGTCAGCGTGTCGCAGAGCGCCGCGATCGCTTCCTTGTGCGGGATGGTGACGACGATGCCGCCGAGATTCTCGATGCGCCGCAGCGCGCCGACCGTCGCGGCCAGGTCTTCCGGCCGCACCTGCATCGGCACCAGCACAGCGTCGCGCCCGATCGCGGCGAAATGCGCGTTCAGCGCGCCGGGCGTGCGCACATGCCCGACCGGATGCGCCAGGATGACCACGAGCCGCGTATGGCCGCCGATGGAGGCGCGACTTGCGACTTCGCGCGCGGTCACGGCGCGGCGTTCGCGGTCCAGCCACCGTCCACGGCGAGCACCGCGCCGTTGATGCTGGAGGCGGCCGGGGAGGCGAGGAACACCGCGAGGGCGGCGACCTCCTTCGGCTGCACGAGCCGGCGCTGCGGCGAGCGGTGGCGGATCGCCGCGCCATCGAGACGCCCGCGCGCCAGCAGGTCCGCGACCAGCGCCGTCTCGACATAGCCGGGTGCGAGTGCATTCACGCGCACGCCCTGCTCCGCCCATTCGCAGGCCAGCGTGCGCGCGAGATTCGCCACCCCGCCCTTGCTCGCGCAATAGGCGGTGCGGCCGGCGCCGGCGGTGGCGTGATAGAGGCTCGCGGTGAACAGCAGCAGCCCGCTGCCCTGCGCCAGCATCCGCCGCCCGGCCGCCTGCGCGGTGAGGAAGGCGCCGGTGAGGTTGACCTCGATGGTCCGGCGCCATTCCGCCTCGGTCAGCTCGATGGTCGGCTTGTTGGCGGAGATGCCGGCATTGGCATGCGCGACATCCACGCCACCCCAGGCGCGGTCCATCGCGGCGAAGGCGGCCTCCACCTCGGCCGCGACGGCGACGTTGCCGCGGACCAGCAGCCACTCGCGCGGCGCATCCGACACCTCGCCGAGGTCAAGCACGCAGACCCGCGCGCCGCGCGCGTGGAAGGCATCCGCCACGGCGCGGCCGATGCCCTGCGCGCCGCCGGTGACCAGCACGCGCGTGCCCGGCGGCGGCAGCGGCGAGGGCGTCACCTCCTCCTCGATCGGCGTGCTCATGGCAGGGGATAGGCCTCCAGATAGGGCTGGTAGTCGGGCTCGACCTCGATTTCGAGCGTCGCAAGCAGGCGCACCACGCCGCAGTAGTAGGCGATGGTGACGACGAGATCGGTCAGCCGCTCGGCATCGAGATGCGGGCGCAGCGCGTCGAAGGTCGCGCGGCTCATCGCGCCGTCGAACATCTCCCGCGCGCCGCGCAGCACGAGCCGCGCGAGCGGCTCCAGCGTGGATTCGCCGCCCCCGGTTTCCACCGCGATGGCGCGGATATCCGCGTCGGAGCAGCCGAAATCGAGCCCGATCCGCACATGGTGCGACCATTCGTACGGGCTGCGCGCGAGCCAGCCGACCTGCATGATCGCAAGCTGCCGCAGCCGCGGGTCGAGCGGGCTGCGGAAGCGGATATACATCCCGAGATCGGTGAAGGCCCGCGCGGCGCCCGGGCTGTGCGCCATCACCCGGTTCAGCCAGATGTCGCGCGCGACGACATCCTGATGCTCGGGCGGCAGGTCCGCGCGCGTCAGGTAGGGCAGACGGGCCAAGCGCCTCTCCTCTCCTCAGTCGGGCGGCGCGATGCGGTAGAAGCGCGCCGCCGTGTCGTGGAACAGCGCCGCGCGCTCGGCCGGCGACCAGCCGGCGGTGATGCGCTTGAAGGCGTTCCACAGCGTGGTGTAGCCGATCCCGGCCTTGTCCACCGGGAAGTTGCTCTCGAACATGCAGCGCGCCGCGCCAAAGGCCTCCACCGCCGTCTCCACCATCGGGCGCCAGAGCTCCGCCAGCTCCTCAGATCCGGGCGGGCGGGGACGTTCATGCGCGGCGAAGCCGAACAGCCGCATGCCGAAGCCGCCGATCTTCACATGCAGGTTCGGGCAATGCGCCAGCTCGCGCAGCGCCGCCGCCCAGGCGGCGCGCACATGCCGGCCGCGCGACGCATAGGGCCCGATGCCGATGGCGCCGCCGACATGGTTCAGCACGATCGGCGTCTCGGGGAAGGCGTCGGCCAAGTCGCGGAGTTCGGCGAGCTGGGTGTGATACATCCAGGCATCGAAGCTGAGCCCGAGCGGGGCAAGCTGCGCGAAGCCGGCGCGGAAGGCCGGATCGAGCAGGATCATCGGCGGTGGCGTCGCGATGGAGCCGCGCGCCGCCGGATCGGGGTGCCAGGCGGAGATGAAGCGCAGGCCGCGGAGGCGCCCCTCCGCGGCGGCGATCTGCGCCTCCAGCACCGGGCGGATCGCGGCGCCGGCGGTGAGATCGGCGAAGCCGACGATCGCCGCGGCCACGCGCGGCCCGCCCCGTGCAGCGGCCGCGCGCGCCGCCGCCGCGACGAAGTCCGTCTCGCCGAGCGGGCGGAACAGCGGATCGCCATCGGGGCGGTAATGGGTGTCGCATTCGACGAAGACGCTGGCGCGGATCGCATGGCCGCCGGCGGCGTCGGCGAGGAAGTCGTCGAGCAGGTAGGGGTCGCGCGGAGCGCCCCAGAGATGGTGGTGCGCGTCGATGATCGGCAGGCCGGGTTCGAGGGCCGGTTCCCGATGCAGGGCGAGCCAGTCCGGCCGCACGGCGGGATGGCGGATGGGTGCCTGGTTCACGCGCGCCTGCGGCCTCCCCCATGCGTGATCCGCCGGAGAGGTGGATCCGCTTCTGTCGACACTATTGCCGAGAAGTTTAGGCCGGCCGGCGCGCGCCTGTCGATCCCCGCGACCCTGCCCCTCCCCGCATCGTGCATCTGCAGGGCGCTGCCGGAACAGGACGGCCAGCGTTGACAGGAGGCAGGCTTGGGCCGCTAACTGTCGACACGAAGGAGGCGACATGGCCACTCCCATCGCTCCGCGCGGCGCGCGGCCCGCCACGTGACCGCGATGCCCCTGCAAGCCGAGACGATCGGCGCCGGCCCCCTCGTCGTCCTGCTGCATCCCGTCGGCCTCGACGGCACCTTCTGGGGCGGCCTGCCCGAGGCCCTGGCTTCGCAGCGGCGCGTGCTCTGCCTCGACCTCGCCGGGCATGGCCGATCCCCCGCCGTGCGGCGGCCGCGGCCGATCGAGGCCTATGCGGATGACGTCGCGGCCGCGATCCGCGCGGCGGGCGGCGGGCCGGCCGCGGTGCTCGGCCTCTCCTTCGGCGGCATGGTCGCGCAGGTGCTCGCGCTGCGCCATCCGGGCCTGGTCTCCGCATTGATGCCCTGCGGCTGCGGCGGCGATTTCCCCGAGCAGGTCCGCCCTGTCCTGCGCGAGCGCGGCCTTGCGGCGGAACGCGACGGGATGGCGGCGATCCTGGAGCCGACGATCGCGCGCTGGTTCACCGAGGGGTTCCGCGCGGATCCTGCCGTCGCGCGCGTGCGGGCGCGACTGCTGGCGAACGATGTCGCGGGATGGTCGGCCGGATGGCACGCGATCGCCGATCTCGCCGCGACGCCGCAGCTCGGTGCACTGCGCGTGCCCACCCTTGTGCTGGCCGGCGAGCAGGATGTCGCCACGCCGCCGGCGATGGCCGAGGCGACCGTCGCGCGCGCCATTCCCGGCGCGCGCTTCGCGGTGCTGCCGGGCGCGCCGCACATGATGCAGATCGAGAGCGAGGCCGCCTTCACCGCAGCCGTCACCGCCTTCCTGCGCGAAGCGCCGGGCGCCGCGTGACGCTGCTGCACCACCGCTTCACGCCGCCGCCGCGGCCCGATGCGCCGACGCTGCTGCTGATCCACCCGATGGGCGCATCGCTGGGGTTCTGGGATGCCTGCCTGCCTGCCTGGCGGGCGCATGTCGGCCTGCTCGCGCCCGACCTGCGCTGCGCCGGCGCCTCGCCCTGCACGGCGGAGCCGCCGGGGCTCGCCATGCATGTCGTCGATCTCGAGGCGCTGCGCGCGGCGCGCGGGATCGCGCGGATCGTGCCGGTCGCCTGCGCGGTGGGCGGCATGGTGGCCGCCGCCTATGCCGCGCGGCATCCGGACCGGGTGCCGGCAATGGTGCTCGCCAACCCGACGCCCCGCAGCACGGAAGCGGCGCGCGAGGCGCTGACCGCGCGCGCCGCCGCCGTCCGCGAAGGCGGCATGGCCGCGATCCTGCCCGCCGCGGTGGAGCGGCCCTTCGAGAAGCAGCCGCGCGATGCGCGCTACGCCGCCTATCTCGCCGCCTTCGCCGCGCAGGATGCGGCGGCCTATGCGCAATCCGTGCTGGGCTTCGCCAGCGCCGATGCAAGCGCCGACTTCGCCCGCATCGCCTGCCCGACCCTGCTGGTGCCCGCCGCGCATGACCTGCTGCTGCCGCCGCCGCTCGCCGAGGCCTGCGCGGCGCTGATGCCGGCCGGCCTTGCGCGCATCGCCCTCGATGCGGAGGGCGCGCATTTCCTGCCCTACCAGCGCCCCGCCGCCTTCGCGGCGCTTGTGCTCGACTTCCTCGCCCCCCTCATCGCGCAGGACCCGCCGCAAGGAGCGTGACCATGGCCTCGAAAGGCTTCCTCCTCGTCTTCATGAACCCGCCACCGGCCTTCGAGGAGGAGTTCAACGCCTGGTACGACAGCGAGCACATCCCGGAACGCCTCTCGGTGCCGGGCTTCCTCACCGGCCTGCGCTACATCAACATCACCGGCGGCGCGCCGCGCTTCCTCGCGATGTATGATCTCGACCATGCCGGCGTGCTCGACACGCCCGCCTATCTCCGCGTCGCCTTCGACAATTCGAGCCCGTGGACGAAGCGCGTGACCGCGCGCGCACGGGTGCAGCGCTTCGCCGGGCACCAGCTGCATCCAGGCGGCCGCGTCACCGGCCGTGCCGCGCGCATCGGCATCCTCCGCTTCCGCGGCCTGTCCGAGCGCCAGGTCGCCGAGGCGGCTTCGGGTCTCGAAGCCACCTTCGCCGGCCGCCCGGAGGTGATCGCCCATCGCGTGCTGGTGGACCCCGGGACGGGCCAGGGGGCGGATGTGATCGGCTTCGTCGAGGCGCGCGCGCCGCTGCCCGAGGGCTTCGATCCGGCGGCCTTCGGCAGCGCGCGGGACGCGCTGGACCTGGTGGCCGGCTACACGCCCTTCTGAGCGGATGACGGCGCGCCCCGTTCCGGTCTAGGAGACAAGGCAGGACCATCACCCGGGACGCGTATCGGCATGGGCAGCAGGGCGGGATCACCATCGGAAGCGGATGCCGCGCGGCATCCCGGCCGGCGCTGACCAGCGATGCCGGACGGCACCGGCCCCACCGCCACGGAGCGGTTCCGCGCGATCATCCGCCGCGTGCTCTCGCGCGGGGAGGAGCATGATTCGCTCGTCCTCGACATCGCCTGCACCATCGGCGCGGAGATCCTGGACGGCACGCTGCCGCCGCGCCGCGACCTGAACTCGGTGGACCTCGCCGACCGCTTCGGCACCAGCCGCACGCCCGTGCGCGAGGCGCTGGTGATGCTGGAGAAGGAAGGCCTGGTCGAGGTGCCGCCGCGCCGGCGCCCGCGCGTGGCGGACCACACGCGCGAGGAGATCCGCGAGATCTACCGCGTGCGCGCCGCGATGCTCGGCCTCTGCGCGAGCGAGGCCTGCGAGCATGCCAGCGCCGAGGAATTGACGGAGCTGCGCGAGATCGTCACGCTGATGCAGACCGCCGCGCGCACCGGCGACCGCGAGGGCTATTACTGGGGCAATGTGCGCTTCCACGAGCGCTTCGCCGAGCTCTCGCGCAACCGCACCCTGCTCCGCCAGCTCGACAGCCTGGTGCTGCGCAGCCTGCGCTTCCGCCGCCGGACGCTGGCGAACCCCGATCGGGTGAGCCGCTCGATCGCCGACCATTCGCGCCTGGTGCTCGCGCTCGAGGACCGCGACCCGGCCCTCGCCTCGGCGCTCGCCAGCGCCAATGTGCTCGGCGCGCTCCGGATGCTGGAGGCGATGCTCGATGCGGAGGAGGCGGAGCAGGCGCAGGCCGCGTCCGCTCCGCGCCGCCCCGTCAGCCGAGCGTGATGTTCGCCTCGCGGATGACCCGGGCGACGATGTCGCGCTGGTTGTCGAGCCAGCGGGTGAACTCCTCGGTGCTCTGACCGCCGAGCACGGTGCCGAGGGGGGCCATGCGGGCCAGCACGCCCGCATCGCGGCAGGCCTCTGCGACCGCCGCCTGCATCCGCACGATCGCGGCCTGCGGCGTGCCGACGGGGGCGAACATGCCGTTCCAGTCATCCATGTCGAAGCCAGGGAAGCCGCTCTCGGCGAGCGTCGGGACATCGGGCAGCGTCGGCAGCCGCGTCGCGCCGGTCGCCGCAAGCGCGCGCGCCCGGCCGTTCTCGATCGGCGCGCGAGAGGTGGAGGAGGTCAGGATCATCGCGTCGATCGTGCCCCCCATGATGTCGCGCGCGGCATCCGCGCCGCCGCGATAGGGGGCGTGGATGAAGCGGAGGCCCGCGCGCTGCTCGAGCAGCGCCAGCGCCAGATGGCCCGCCCCCGCGGATGGCGGCGTGCCGACCGAGACGCGGCCCGGATTGGCCTTCGCATGGTCGATGAACTCCGCGATGGTACGCGCCGGGAAATCGGCCTTCACCGAGAGAAGCTGCGGAAAGCGCGCGGTCTGCGTCACCGGGACGAAGCTGGTGCGGTACTCGAACGGCAGGTCGCGCAGCAGCAGCGGGTTGGTGATCTGGTTGAGTGCATCCACGAGGAAGGTGTGGCCATCGCGGGCCTGGAGCACGGCGTTCGCCGCGACCACCGCATTGCCGCCGGTGCGGTTCTCGACGATCACGTTCTGCCCGAGGATCTCGGCGACCTTCGCCGCGAGTGGCCTGGCGGAGCTGTCGCCGCCGCCGCCCGCGCTGAACGGGATGACGAGGCGGATCGGCCGGTTCGGCCAGGCCTCCTGCGCGGCGGCGCCGCGGGCGATGAAGGGCGTGGCGAGGCCGAGGCCGAGTGCCGCGCGCCGGGTGATGCTGGTCATGGAAGTTCCTCCCTCGTTGGTTGGCACGTCACGCCACGGCGCCGGACCGGCGCAGCGCCGCGATCTCCGCCGCGGCGTAGCCGGCCTCACCCAGCACCGCGTCGGTGTCGGCGCCCTTGTCCGGCGCCGCCGTCGCGATCTCCGCCTCCGCCGCCGAGAGGCGGATCGGCGAGCCCAGCAGCCGCAGCTCGCCGAGCCGCGGATGCGCCACGGCCTGCACGATCCCGCTCGCCTGCACCTGCGGATCGTCGAAGACCTGGTCGATCGCATTGATCGGCCCGCAGGCTATGCCGGCCGCATTGAGCCGCTCCACCCAGTCAGCCACGCTGCGCCGGCGCGTCACGGCCGAGAGCGCCGCGTTGAAGGCGGGACGGTTGGCGAGCCGCGCATCGGCGGTGGCGAAGCGCGGATCGCCGAGCAGATCGGGCGCCTCGATCGCCTCGCAGAGCTTGCGGTACTGGCCCTGCCCGGAGGCGCCGATCAGGATGTCGCCGTCGCTCGCCGGATAGACGCCCATCGGCGTGGTGTAGGGATGGTCGTTGCCGCTCTGGCGATAGACCTTGCCGTCCATCAGCCAGGCGGCGGCCTGGAAATCCAGCATCGCCGCCTGGGCCGCGAGCAGCGAGGTCTGCACCCATTGGCCCTTGCCCGTGCGCTCACGGTCGAGCAGCGCGACGAGAATTCCGATGGCGGCAAACAGGCCGGAGCTGAGATCGGCAAGCGGGATTCCCGCGCGCACCGGGCCCTGGCCGGGCAGGCCGGTGACGGACATCATGCCGCCCATCGCCTGCGCGATCATGTCGAAGCCGGGCCGCGCGGCGTAGGGGCCTTCCTCGCCGAAGCCGGAGATGGAGGCATAGACGAGGCGCGGATTCACCGCGGCCAGGTCGGCATGGGCGATGCCGAGGCGATGCTTCACGTCGGGGCGGAAATTCTCCACCACCACATCCGCCTGCGCCGCGAGCCGCCTGAGCGCAACGACGCCATCCGCGTGCTTGAGATCCAGCACGATCGAGCGCTTGTTGCGGTGCAGGTTCTGGAAGTCGGAGCCGTCGCGCGCGCCGGTCATGTCGTCCTCGGCCGGTCCCTCCACCTTGACCACCGAGGCCCCCCAGTCGGAGAGCTGCTTCACCGCGGTGGGGCCGGCGCGGACGCGGGTGAGGTCCAGCACGCGGATGTGGCCGAGCGGGCGATGCGCGCCCATCACGCGGCCCGGCGCGGCAGCAGGCCGCCCTTCATCACCTTGCCCGGCAGCGGATGGCCGAGCATGGATTCCGCGAGCTGCGCGGCGCGCACCAGCGCCGGCAAGTCGAGCCCGGTGGCGACCCCCATCTCCTCGCACATATGGGCGAGGTCCTCGGTGCAGATGTTGCCGGCAGCGCCCTTGTGGCCGGCGAAGGGGCAGCCGCCGAGCCCGCCGATCGAGCCGTCGAACTCGCGCACGCCCATCTCCAGCGCGGCGAGCGCATTGGCCATCGCCGTGCCGCGCGTGTCGTGCAGGTGCAGCCGGATCGCGAGCCCGGGCCAGCGTTCCCGCAGCGCGCCGACCATGCGGCGGATGCGGTCGGGCGTCGCCCAGCCCATGGTGTCCGCGAGCGTCGCGTGGCGGAGCGCGGAGCCCGCCTCGGCCAGCAGCGTCTCCGCCCGCGCGATCAGCGTGACGACGCGCGCGACCGGCACGTCGCCCTCGAAGTTGCAGCCGAAGGCGGCCATCACCGCGACGCAGTCCGGCACCACGCCGGCGGCGCGGTAGCGCGCGATCCAGTCGGGGATGTCGGCGAAGGTCTCCTCGATGCTGCGGTTGGTGTTGCGCTTGACGAAGGCCTCGCTCGCGGTGAGCTGGAGGCGCCCTTCGAGGTCCACCCTGCCCGTCGCGACCGCGCGATCCAGGCCGCGCGGATTGAGCCAGAGGCCGCGATAGGCGACACCGGGGCTCCGGGCGAGGCGCGCGAAGACCGCCTCGCTGTCGGCCATCTGCGGCACCGCCTTCGGGTTGACGAAGGAGCCCACCTCGATCTCCGCGACCCCGGCCTCGGCGATCGCCTCCAGCAGTTCGAGCTTCTGTGCGGTGGTGAGGAGCGTCGGCTCGATCTGCAGGCCGTCGCGCGGCCCGACCTCCATCAGGTGCACGGTGGCGGGCAGGGTCCACATCGCGTTCAGCCGAGGATCGCGGGATTGAAGGGATAGGGCACCGGCGGGCCGCCGCGCCGCGGCAGGACCACGCGCGCGGTGCCGGGCGTGCTTTCCTTCCCCTCCTGGTCGCGCAGCCCGATCTCGAGATCCACCACGCCCCATCGCGCACGCGGCTCCTTCGCGGTCACGCGGCCCCAGGCGGTCAGCGTGTCGCCCGGCACGTTCATGCCGCGGAACTGGAAGCCGACCTTCCAGGCCCAGCCCGTGTCGCCCGCCCAGTCCGAGAGGAGCTGGATCATGACATGCTGCTTCCAGCTGCCGTTCACCATCACGTCCGGCAGCTTGTCGTGCTCGGTGGCGTATTTCCAGTCGTAGTGGATGCGGTGCCAGTTCTCCATCGCGGCCGACCAGCGCATGATGTGCGCGGTGGTCATCGGGCCCTTCACCAGGACCGGGATCTCCTGCCCGATCTCGACGTCGTCGAAGACCGCGCCCTGCGTGCCGCCCATCATCGTCTCCCTCACCGCAGGATCATGGTGTTGAGCGAGCGCAGCAGCCGCTCGCCCGACTCGGTCTCGTAGCTGTCCTCGATCACCACGAAGACGATCGGGCCGGTGCGGCCGTTGCGCTGGTAGATGTCGGCGTAGCGGCTGCGCAGCAGGATGCGCTCCCCGGGGCGCGCATGGCGGAAGAACTCGTATTCGTAGCCGCCGTTCATCAGGCGCTTGAGCGGCACGACGATCTCCGGCAGGCCGGGGCGCAGCGCGCGGTCCACGCCGTCATAGTCGGGCCGGTCCATGTTCGCGAGCGGATCGGGCTCGTGCTCGGCACGGCGATGGGCGTGCACGGGAAAGCCGGGCGGCGCCACCACGCCGCCGTAGCGCGCGGCCGCGGCGGCGTCCCAGTAGCGCGGCGCATGGTCCATCACCGCCTGGTGGAAGCGCCGCACCTCGCTCGGCTCCACCGGATGGCCGGCGAGCACCGGCGGCGATTCCGCGCCGATCAGCGCGCGGACCTCGGGCGTGACGTAGTCCGGCGCGCTCCCGCTCACCGGCGGAAGAGGATCGTGCGCAGCACGGCGCAGAGCTCCCCCCTCTGGTTGGTGAAGCGCCGTTCCGAGACCACCTGGCCGAGGCGCCCGGTCCTGCCGTGCTTGATCCGCGCCTCGACCATCGCGGTGGTGACGGTCAGCACGTCGCCCACGATCATCGGCTCGTGGAAGTCGTATTCGTCGGCGCCGTGCACGGTCGCCTTGCCGAAGGGAAAGTCGTGCTCGTAGATCGTGCAGGTGAAGAAATAGAGCCAGAGCAGCGGCCAGGGCGCGACGATGCCGCGGTAGCCGCGCGCCCGCGCCGCGTCCGCGTCGAAATGGATCGGGTCGAGATCCTCCATGCAGAGCGCCATGCGGCGCACCGCGCCGAGTTCCACCTGCACCTGCACGGGCTCGCCGAGCGGGCCGATCAGGCTGTCGAGGAAGGCCTGCGCCTCGGCGTCGGTCGGCTCGGTCGTCGTCGCGGACATCGGCTTCTCCCTCACGCGCCGCGCCGCGGCATCTCGACCACCGCCGAGCCCGGCGTCGTCACCTCGCCGCGCTGGTTGGTGATGCGGCATTCCAGCTCGATGAAGGCCTTCCCGCCCTCCTCCCAGGCGCGCTTCACCCGGCCGTGGAAATGCGCCATGTCGCGCGGCATGGTGGAGCCGCGGTTCTGGTCGGCGAAGCGCAGGATGCGCGCATCGCGCCCCATCCAGCCCTTCACCGTCGTCAGCAGCCAGGAGGCGAGCAGCGGTCCGGAGAGCAGGATGCCCGGCAGGCCCTGCGCCTTGGCGACGTATTCGTCGTGGTGGAATTCGGATTCGTAGTTGTCGCAGGCGCCGGCCCAGCGCACCTGGTGGCCGACCATCATCGGCCCGCGCGTCACCGTCGGCAGCTCCTGTCCTTCCCGGAAATCTTCGAAGAAGCGCAGCTCCGGCTCGCGCGTCTCGACCTTCAGCACCGGCCTTCTCCCCTCATCGCATCGCCCCGCATTCCTCGAGCGCCGCGCGCCGCGGCGCGTCGAGGTCGAGCAGCTCCTCGAGCACATAGGCGTTCGCCTCGCCGAGAGCGGGCACGGGCGCGAGCGCGCCGCGCCAGCCATCGGCCTCCATCCAGGGCAGCGCGATGCTCCAGGCGCCGTCCTCGAGCTGCCGGTAGACGCCGCGTGCGCCGAGATGCGCGTCCCGCACCAGATCGAAGATCCCGCGCGAGCGCGCGGCCGGCACGCCCTCGGCGCGCAGCAGCGCCTCGGCGGCCGTGGCCTCGCGCGCACGGCACCATCCGGCGATCGCGTCGCGCAGCGTCGGGGCGGCGGCAAGGCGGCCCGCCGGTGTCCGCAGCTCCGCGCGCACGGCCCAGTCCTCGCGGCCGAGCGCGGTGCAGAGCCCGCCCCAGGCCGCCGCGTCGCGCACCGAGAGCGCAAGCCACTCGTCCTCGCCCGCGCAGCGGAACAGGCCGGAGGGCGCGCCGCAGAGATCCTCCGCGCTTCCGTCGCGCGGCACGGCACGGCCGAGGCCGGCATGCAGCAGCGCGTCGGGCAGCAGCGCGACGGTCGCTTCCAGCATCGAGAGGTCGATGAAGGCGCCGAGGCCGGTCCGCGCGCGGTGGCGCAGCGCGGCGAGGATGGCGAAGCTCTCCCAGAGCGAGGTGACCGGATCGGTCCAGGCGGGCATCACGCCCATCGCCTCGAGTTGCGGATTGGCGCGCCCGATCAGCCCGACGCGGCCGCTGTAGCTTTGCAGCAGCGAGCCATAGGCGAGAAGGTCGCGCTCCGGCCCCTCCCGCCCCAGGCCGGAGGCGGAGACATAGACGAGGTCCGGCCGCACCGACTTCAGGTCCTCATAGGCAAGCCCGTTCCGGCGCAGCACGCGGGAGGAGAAGTTCTCCACCACCACGTCGCTGCGCGCGACCAGGTCGCGGATCAGCGCCTGGCCCTCGGGCGCGGTGATGTCCACCGTCACGCTGCGCTTGTTGTTGTTCACGCCGGCGAACCAGCCGCCGCGATAGGCGAATTCCGGGCGCTGCGAGGATTCGATCTTGATCACCTCGGCGCCCAGCGCGCCGAGCATCTTCGTCGCCATCGGCCCGGCGACGACCCAGGAGAAGTCCACCACGCGGATGCCGGCGAGCGGCGCGTGCCGGCGTGCGCGCGGCAACTCGGCGCGGGGCTGCGCCGGGGCGGTGAAGCGGGGCGCCGCCTCCCGCGGCGGGGCGATGGGCGCGCCGCGCGGCAGTTCCGCGCCGGCCGCGTCACGCATCGCGAAGGGCAGGCCGGCCATCGGCAGCGCGGCGCCGTCCGGCAGGGCGAAGGGGCGGAAGAAGCGCCGCGCCGCGAGCTGGCGGTTGGAGAGCAGGTCGGGCGCGGTGCTCACCGGGAAGCAGGCGACGCGCGCGGCCTGGGCCTGCTCGAACACCGGCCACGCGGAGACGCCGGCGGACCAGGCGCGCATCAGCCGCCCGAGTTCCGCCGCGCGCGCGGTGCGGATGGCGCGGGTGCCGCAGAGCGCCGGGTCCCTCGCCCAGTCCGGGCTGCCCATCAGCTCCACCCAGCGCGCCCATTGGTGATCCTCGCGTGGGGAGACGACGATCGTGCCGTCGGCGCAGGGGAGCAGCCAGACGAGGCCGCCGGCGATGGTGATCTCGCGCCCCGGCACGCGGCGGCGGCCCGGCGCCAGCACGCCGTCGTGGTACTCGGCCAGCGCATCCACCAGGTTCCACGCGAAGACATCCTCGGCCGCGAGGTCGAGCCAGGGCGCGGGCCCGCCCCCGCGCGGTTCGGCCAACGCGACCATCGCCGCGTTGGCGCCGATGAGTCCGGCCAGCATCGCCGCCTCATGATCGGGGCAGCCGAGCGGCGGCTGCGCCTCCGTGTCGCTCACCGGCGAGGCCTGGTGCCAGGCGAAGCCGCCGGCATGCTGCGCGGTGAAGGCGTTGCCGGGCGCGCCGGCGCGCGGGCCGATCTGGCCATGCGCCGTGAAGGCAACGACGGGCGGGCGCGACGCGTCCCCGCGCGCGGGGATCGCCGCGCCGAGCGCCGCGCCGCCCGCGGCCTCCGGCGCCCAGAGGATCAGGTCGGCCTGCGGCGCGAGCGTCGCGGCCTCCGCCGGCGCCAGCGTCTTGCGGTGGTTGAGATAGGCGAAGAGCGCGCTGCCCGCCGCGGTCATCGGCGCGGCCTCGCGCAGCGGATCGCCGCCCGGCGGCACCGGGCGCAGCACCTCCGCGCCGAGATCGGCGAGCAGCCGCGCCGCGAAGGCGAGCGACACGTCGCTGCCCAGCTCCAGCACGCGAAGGCCCGCGAGCGGCGAGAGCCCCGTCATGCTCAGCGCAGGATCAGGTTGGTGGTGCAGCGGAACAGTGGGCGGCGCTCCTCGCCGGCGGCGAACTCGTCGTCCACGGTGACGATCACCATCGGCCCGCTGCGGCCCTCGCGCTGGCGCACGTCGCGATAGGCGCTGCGGCAGAAGATGCGCTCGCCGAGCTTCGCGTGGCTGAAGAACTCGTAGTCGTAGCCGCCGTTCAGCACGCCGGAGAGCCGGACCGGCATGCGCGGCAGATGCAGCCGCAGCAGCCGCGTCTCGCCGTCGAATTCGGGATCGCCGCGGCCTTCCAGCGGGTCCTGCGGGTCCGCGGCGGGGCGGCGGAAGGCATGCACCGGGAAGCCGAGCGGCGCGACGGGCCCGTCATGCCGCGCATCGGCATGCCCGGGACGGTGGCGCGGGTGCATGTCCATCGTCGCCTGCATGAAGCGCCGCAGCTCGCTCGCCTCCACGGGATGCGTCGCTTCCACCCAGCCCGACTGCACGCCGATGAGGGCGCGCGCGGCATCGGTGACGAGCTCCATGCCGAACCTTCCTCCCGCGGCGGCGGCCCCGAGCGGGACGCCGCGACCTCGATTCAGTGTCCACACTTAGGTGACGTCTATTGGGCAAAATGCCAGCATGACCGCCCTCTTGCAATACGGGTGTCGACACTTTGCCGGGATCGAGTCATGATCGCCCGAGGCCGGCCAACGGCCGGATGAGGAGGCGGCCGCATGCGGGTGGTGTTCGTCGGCGCGTCGCACTGGCATCTGCCGCTCTACCTGGAGCCGGCGCTGCGGCTGCCCGGCGTCGTCCTCGCGGGGCTCGCCGACCCGGACGCGGCGAAGGCGGCGGCGCTCGGCGCGCGCTTCGGCTGCCCCTCCGGCGCCGATTTCCGCGCCCTCTGCCGCGAGGTGCGGCCGGATTTCGTCTTCGCGCTCGGCCGCCACTGCGACATGCCGGACCAGGCAGAGTTCCTGATCGCGGAAGGCATCCCCTTCGCGCTGGAGAAGCCCTGCGGCACGACGGTCGCGCAAGTGGAACGCCTCGCGCGGCTGGCCGCCGCGCGGGGCGCCTTCTGCGCCGTGCCGCTGGTGTTCCGCAACGGCGCCTTCTTCCGGCTGCTGCAGCAGCTCGCGGCCGAGGATGGCGGCGTGCAGCACATGGCCTTCCGCTTCATCGCCGGCTTCGCGCAGCGCTACCTCGACAGCGGCTGCGCCTGGAACCTCGATCCGGCGCAGGCCGGGGGCGGCTGCATGCTGAACCTCGGCTGCCATTTCGTGGACATCGTGCGCGCGCTCTGGGGCGAGGATGCGCGGCCGGTCGCGGCGCGGTTCTCGAACGCGGCCTGGGGCTTCCCGGTGGAGGATTACGGCAGCATCAGCTTCGCCGGCCCCGGCGGCGCGCTGGCCCAGGTCGAGACGGGCTATCTCTATCCCGCGCCCACCAGCAGCTTCGACCTGCATTTCGCGCTGCGCACGCCGCGCCACTACGTGATCGCGCCGGACCCGGAGACGGTGCACGTCATCGCCAATGACGGCACGCGGCGGACGCATGCGCTGCACACGACGAATGTCGGCCAGTATCCGCCCTTCGTCGCCGATGTGCTTGACCGCGCGCGGCGCGGTGCGCGGCCGCTCGCCGGGCTCGAGGAGATGCTGCCGGTGATGCGGCTGACGGACGCGGCCTATGCGCTGGACGGCCGGCGGCTCGGGGGCGGCGCATGATCCGCGCCTTCGGCGCGCCGCGCCTCTACCTGCAAGGCCCGGGCGCGCTGCGCGAGCTCGGGCCGGTCGTCGCCGGCCTTGCGCGGCAGGTGGCGGTCGTCGGCGATGCCGATGTGCTGGCGCGCTACGCCGCCGCGGTGGAGCAGTCGCTCGGCGGCGCCGGTGTCACCGCCGCCAGCGCCGCGCTGCGCGGCGAGGTCTCGGACGCCGCGATCGCCGCGCTCGATGCGGCGCTGCCGCGGGAGGCAGGGTGCGTGATCGGGCTCGGCGGCGGGCGTTCGATCGATGCGGCCAAGGCCGTCGCGCTCCGGCGCGGCCTGCCGGTCGTCACCGTGCCGACCGCGGCGTCCAACGATTCGCCGACCAGCCGCATCTTCGTGATCTACCGGGAGGACGGCGCGCTCGACCGGGTGGAGAAGCTGCCGTGCAACCCGGAGGCGGTGATCGTGGACACCGAGATCCTGCTTCGCGCGCCGCCCGCGCTGCTGCGCGCGGGCGTCGGCGACGGGCTGACCAAGCGGTTCGAAGCCGAGGGCTGCGCCGCGGTGGATGGCCTCACGCCGCAGGGCACGAAGCCGCTGCGCAGCGCGGGCGCGATTGCGGCACTTGGCTTCGCGACGCTGCTCGAACACGCGCCGCAGGCGATGTCGGATGCGACGTATGGCCGCCTCACCCCGGCCTTCGAGGCGGTGGTGGAGGCGGTGATCCTGATGTCCGGCCTCGGCTTCGAGAATGGCGGCCTCTCGCTCGCCCACTCCCTCACCCGCGGCTTCTCGCGGGAGGCGGCGGTGCATCGCGTGCCGCATGGCGAGCAGGTGGCCTTCGGGCTGCTCGTGCAGCTCCGCCTCACACCCGGCGAGGATGCGATGCTGCGCCGGCTGATCCCCTTCTGCGCCGGCCTCGGCCTGCCGACGCGGCTCGCCGGCATCGGGCTCTCGCGCGGCGACACCGCGGCACTCGGCCGCATCGCCGCGGCGACGCTCACCGCGCCGCACATCACGCACCTGCCCGGCCCGCCGCTGACCGCCGAGGCGATCAGCGGGGCGATGCTGGCGGTGGACACACTCGCTTCGGAGCTTCCCGCATGACGCAACACCGCCTCGGCCTCACCGGCGCGGCGCTCGCCGAGAAGGCGCGGCGCCTGCGGCGGCATGTCGTCCGCATGGTGGCGCCGATCGGCGAGGGCTATGTCGGCCAGGGCCTCGGCGCCGCCGACATCATGGCCGCGCTCTATTTCCACGAGATGGCCTACGACCCCGACGATCCGCGCTGGGAGGGCCGCGACCGCTTCCTGCTCTCCCCCGCGCACTACGGCGTGGTGCTGTTCGCCGCACTCGCCGAGCGCGGCGCGCTGCCGGTGCAGGAGCTCGCGCAGTACGGCGTGGACGGCAGCCCGCTCGAGATCATCGCGAGCGAGCGGCTGCCCGGCGTGGAGGCGACGCTCGGCTCGCTCGGCATGGGACTCTCGGTCGGGGTCGGCATGGCGCTCTCCCTCCGTCGCCGCGGCAGCGCAAGCCGCGTCTTCGTGCTGATCGGCGATGGCGAGCTGCAGGAAGGCGAGACCTGGGAGGCGGTGATGTCCGCCGCGGCCTTCCGGCTCGGCAATGTCTGCGCGGTGGTGGACGTGAACGACATGCAGGTGGATGGCGCGACCACCAGCGTGCTCGACATGGGCGACCTCGCCGCCAAGTGGCGCGCCTTCGGCTGGCACACCATCGTGCTCGACGGGCACGACCTCGATGCCCTCGTCGCCGCGCTGGCCGAGGCGCGCCGCACGCCCGACCGCCCGACGGTGCTGCTGGCGACAACGGCGCCCGGCCGCGGCGTCTCGGCGCTCGAGGGGCGCAAGGCGCATTTCGCCAAGATCCCACCCGATGTCGCCGCCCGGGCGCTGACCGAGCTGGAGGGCTGAGCGATGCGACCGCCGCTGACCATCGCCTCCTCCGCCGCCGTCTGGCGGCCCGGCACGCCGACCGTGAGCAAGGCCTATGGCCGCGCGCTGCTCGCGCTGGCGCAGCAGGATCCGCGCATCGTCTGCCTCGGCGCCGACCTGACCGGCCCGACCGAGACGGACCTGTTCCGCGACACGCTGCCGGACCGCTTCTTCAACCTCGGCATCGCCGAGGCGAACCTGATGTGCGTCGCCTCCGGCATGGCGCGCAGCGGCGACATCCCCTTCGTCAACACCTTCGGCGTCTTCGCGACGCGCCGCGCGATGGACCAGGTGACGCTGCAGATCGCCTATCCGCGCGCCAATGCGAAGCTTGTGGGATTCATGCCGGGCCTCACCTCGCCCGGCGGGCCGACGCACCAGGCGACCGACGATGTCGCGCTGATGCGCGCGCTGCCGGGGATGGTGGTGGTGGAGCCGGCCTGCGGCAGCCATGTCGCGCCGCTGCTCGCGCAGCTCGCGGCGCATCAGGGCCCGGCCTACATGCGGATCAAGCGCGGCGACCTGCCGCATCTCTTCACGCCCGAAAGCCTGCCGCCGCTCGGCCGCGCGCAGGTGGTGCGGCCGGGTCGCGACGGGTGGATCCTGGCCAGCGGCGTGATGGTGACGCTGGCGCTCGAGGCGCTGGAGACGCTTGCCGCGCAGGGGATCGAGGCGGGCCTCGTCAACGTCACCAGCCTCAAGCCGCTCGACGAGGCGCTGATCCGCGAGCTGGCGCAGGCCGGCCGGCCGCTGCTGGTGGCGGAGAACCATTCGATCGTCGGCGGCCTCGGCTCGGCCGTGGCGGAGCTGATCGCGGAGGCGGGACTCGCGCTGCCCTTCGCGCGGCTCGGCGTGGCCGATGTCTTCGCGGAGGGCGCGAGCGCGCCCTTCCTGTTCGACCGCTACGGGCTTTCCGCCGGCGCGATCGCCGGGCGCTTCGCCGCGCTCGCCGCCCGCGCCGGCACCGCGCACCACAGAAAGCAAGGAGGAAACTGATGTCCAGGACCAGCTTTTCGCGGCGTCTTGGGGGGCTCGCGCTCGCGGCCGCCTTCGGCCTCGCGGCGATGCCCGCGATGGCGCAGGAATGGCCGCAGCGCGCGGTACGCCTGATCGTGCCCTATGCGGCGGGCGGCGGCACCGATGTGGTGGCGCGCGTGCTGGCGCAGACCATGACGCAGCAGCTCCCGCATCCGGTCGTGGTCGAGAACCGCGCCGGCGCGGGCGGCGGGCTCGGCGCGGCGGAGGTGGCGCGCTCCGCACCGGATGCGCACACCTTCCTCTTCACCAACAACGGCTTCTCGGTGCTGCGCGTCATCGCGCCCAACCCGAGCCTCGACTACCACCAGGCGCTGCGGCCCATCACGATCGTCAGCGAGGCGCCGATGATCATGATGGTGGCGAACAGCCTGCCGGTGACGAGCCTGCAGGACTTCCTCGCCCTCGTTCGCGCCAATCCCGGCCGCTTCGACTACGGCAGCACCGGCACCGGCGGCACCAACGGGCTGACGGCGCTGATGTTCCTCCAGGCCGCGCAGGTGAACCTGAACGAGATTCCCTATCGTGGCGGCGCGCCGGCCACGCTCGATCTCGCAGCGGGGCGCATCGCGATGCTGTTCGACGCGAGTTCCACCGCGCTCGCCACCACGCGCGGCGGGCAGGCGCGCGCGCTCGCGGTTTCCACCGCGCAGCGCAGCCCGGCCGCGCCGGAGCTGCCGACGCTGCGGGAAGCGGGGGTTCCGGCCTCGATGAGCATCTGGAACGCGATCCTGGTGCCGGCCGCGACCCCGGCGCCGCAGCGGCAGGCGCTGCACGCGGCGCTCGTACGCGCGCTCTCGACGCCGGAGCTGCGCACCCGCTTCACCGAGTTCGGCATGGACAGCATCCCGGCCTCGAGCGAGGAGGAGGCGGCGCGCTTCATCGCCTCCGAGGTGCAGCGCTGGGAAGGCCTGCTGCGCCAGGCCGAGGCCGCGCCGCCGCCACCGGCGACGCGCTGACGCGCCTGACGGGGGCGGCCGCCGCGCGCGGCGGCCGCCCTACCAGCGCAGCACCACGCGGCCGAAGGCCGCGAGGGAGTGGCTCGTCTCGCTGGCATCGCCGAGCACGCCGAAACCGAAGCCCAGCCGCTCATGCGGTTCGAGCTGGATGCCGAGGTTGAAGGCGAGCCGGTCGCGCGACATGGCGGGGCCCTGGATGCGGAAGCCCTGGTCGGGCGCGAAGGCGAAGGCCGCCGTGCTCGCGCTGGCGCCGCCCTCCTCGCGCACCCAGGCGCCGCGCGCGAAGGCCGTCATCAGAAGGCCGTCGCCGCGCCGCCAGGCGACATCCGCGCGCAGCCCGAGCGAGACCGGCACGGTCACGTCGGAGGCCGCACCCTGGCGCAACGCCAGGCCACCCACGCCGCCGAGCGTCGTCTCGTTCATCGCATCGCGCCGCCAGGCGTTCACGCCGATCCCGGCGAAGGGCGTGAGCGCGAGGCCCTCGCCGAGCCGGACGCGCCAGCCGAATTCGAGCTGCGCCGAGGCGTTCTCGTAGCGCGTGCCGCTGCTGGCGAATTCCAGCGCGCCGGGTGCCGCGATCAGGCGCGTCTGCTGCGCCGCGTGCATCGCGTAGCCGACCTGGCCCGCGGCATAGAAGGGCCCGTCCTGCCACAGCGCATAGGCGCCGCCATGCCCGCCGCGCATCGAGCCGCGGCCGACGAGCGAGCCCGCCGCATAGCCGCCATCGGAATAGCCGCCGGCCATGCCGATCGTCAGATGCGGCGAGATGCGCTGGTCGAAGCCGATCAGGAACCCGCCGACGCGGCTTTCCGCCTGGTTGCCGAAGCCGGACCGCGCATCGACGCCGCTGCCGAACCCGATCGGCATCGCCCAGAACCGCGCCGGCCCGGCCACCCGGTCGGCCAGGCTGTCCATGCCGAGCAGCGTCGCCTCGCCGCCCGTGCCGGGCTCCCCTTCCATCGCGGCGGCGAGGCTGAACGGCGCGAAGGAGGCGGGCGCGGCGATGCCGAAGCCCTCGGCGCGCTGGAGGAGGTCCATCCGCGCCGTCATCCCCGCCATGAACTGCCGCATCGCGCCCTGCGCCGCGAACAGCCCGGTGAAGCCGCCATCGCCCCCCATCGAGGTGAGCGAGGCGGCATAGGACGCGCCATCCGTCGCGCCGAAGACATTGGCGGCGATCGGCGCGAAGCCCGCGGGATTGGCCGTCGCCGCGCTTTCCAGCCCCTGCGCGACGCTGCGCTGGTTGGAGGTCATCATCCCGGCGAAGCCCATGGTGGTGAGCGTCACGCGGATGTCGGCCTCCTTGCCGGCCGGCCCGTTGGGCCGGACCAGCGACCAGGTGGCGTTCGGCGTCGCCGGCGGCACCAGCGCCAGCAGCGTGGTGGTGGCGCCGCCATTGGCATTGAGGAAGGTCGCCTGGTGGGTCCCGGGCTGGATCACCGTCCCCGGGACCAGCTCGGGCCGCAGCTGGCCGGCCAGGGTTGCCGTGCCGGAGACATTGAGCCGGTCCACCGCGATGCCAGAGGGCATGAGCCCGGCCACGTCCACATGCAGCACGCCGGTGGCGCCCTGGCTGTAGTTGCCGGTGAGCTCCGTGGTGCCGACGCGGCCGCGGCCGAACACCGCGAGGCCGGCATTGCTGGTCAGCGTGCCGGTGCCGAGCGCGATGCGCGCGCCGGCGTTGATCAGCCCGTTGCCGGTGTTGGTGATGCCGCCGCCGGCGGTGTCGATGCTGCCTGTGATGGTGCCGCGGTTGGTCAGCGTCAGCGGACTGTTGCCTTCCACCAGGATGGCGCGGCCATCCGGCCCCTGGACGGTGCCGATCGTGCCGTCGTTCCCCACGGTGATGGTCCGGTTGCGCGATTCGAGCCGCAGCCCGGCACCCCCCGCGCCGCCGAGGACGGCGCTGCGCTCGTCGAGCGTCAGCACGATGGTGCCGGAGGCGGTGGCGGGCGCGCCCAGGCTCTGCGCCCAGATGCCGATGCCGCCCGCGCCGGTCGCGAACACCGCCGCGCTGTTGGTCAGGGTGATGCTGCCCGGCGCGCCGCCGCCGCCGCCGCTGCCGGCGGCGCCGCGCCCGGCGGTGCCCGGCATCGGCCGGCCCTCGTTGCGGAACACCGCGCCGCCGGCGGCCGATTGCGCCACGATGCCATGCGCGCCGCTGCCCGAGACGCCGATCGCCCCGGCATTGCGGATCACCACCGCGCCGGCGGCGCCGAGCCCCGCGCCGGTGCCGTTGATGCCGCTGGTCGACGCGGGCCCGATCAGGATCCCGCCGCCACCGCCGCCGGACTGCGCCAGGATGCCATGCGCCGCCGCGCCGGAGGTCGCGATCGTGCCCTTGCTGTCCACGTCCACGCGGCCGCCATCGCCGGGGAGCGCGGTGCCGCCGCCGAGCGTGCTGCCGCCCGTCACCCCGCCGACCACGCCGCCGCCGCCGCCCAGGCTCTGCGCCAGGATGCCGACCGAGCCCGCGCCCGTGGTCGCGATGGCGGCCGAGCTGTCGGTGGCGACATCGACGCGCCCCGCCGCGCCGCCCGATCCGCCGAGGCTCGCCTGCGTCGCGCCGCCCAGCACGGCGCCGCCGCCCGCGCCGACGCTCTGCGCCAGCACGCCGGGCGCATGCGCCCCGGCGGTGGCGACCGCGCCGGCGACCAGCACGTTCACCGCCCCGCCGGTGCTGCCGACCGCGCCCGGCCGGCCGAGCTGCACCGCGCCATTCGCCTGGCGCACCAGCCCGCCGCCACCGCCGATGCTCTGCGCCACGATCCCCGCGGAACCCGCGCCGAGGCCGCCCCGGACCTCCACCGTGACCGCGCCGCCGGCGCCGAGCCGCGTGCCACCGAGCGTCGCCGGGCCCTCGGCGCGCAGGACCGCGCCGCCGCCGCCGCCGATGCTCTGCGCGACGAGGCCGAGGCTGCGCGGGCCGCTCGCCTCCACCGCATGCGGGAGCAGCACGGTCACCGCGCCGCCATTGGCCGGCTCGCCCTGCTGGAACGTGACGGCGGTCGTCCCGCCGAGCGTCGCCGCGCCGCCGGCCAGCACGAGCCCTCCGCCGCCGCCGACGGACTGCACCACCGCCGCCGCGCCATCGGCGCCGCCTGCGGCGAGCTGGCCCGGCGCGAGCACGCGCACCGTGCCGCCCGCACCCGGCGCCGAGCTGCCGAGCACCACCGGGCCCGCGCCCTGCCCGGCGAAGCCGCCGCCGCCCGCCACGGATTGCGCGACGAGCGCGATGCCGCCTTCGCCGGTGGCGGCCAGCGTGCCGGGGGTGGTGGGGCCGGTCACCGCCTCCGCGGCCAGCCGCGCGCAGGGCGTGCCGGTGGTCGGGCCGGCGACCGGGGCGTTGCAGACCGTCACCGCGCCGGCCTGGCCGCTGACGGCAAAGGAGGGCAGGAGCGTGTCGTAGCGCAGCACGCCGGCGCCCAGCGTCACCCCGGCATTGCCGAAGCGCGCCAGGAGGCCGCCGCCGCCGGCCACCGATTGCGCCACCAGCGCCGCGCTGCGCAGGCCCTCCGCGATGAGGGCGCCGTTGAGCCGCGCCTCCACCGCGCCGGGCACCGAGCCGCTGCCGCCGGCGGCGCCGAGCGTCGCGGCGCCACCCGCGAAGAAGGCGAGGCCCCCGCCGCCAGCGATGGATTGCAGGATCGCCGCCGCCGAATCGCTCCCGCTCGTCGCGACGCTGCCGAGCAGGCCGAGGGTCACCGCCCCCGCCGTGCCGACCGTCCCCTCCCCGCCCAGGCGCAGCGTGCCCGGCGTGCCGGTGGCCAGCCCGCCGCCGCCGGCGACCGCTTGCGCGACGAGGCCGGGCGCGTCCGCGCCGAGCGTGCCCACCGAGATGCGCGGGCTGTTCAGCCTGAGGTCCGCCGCGCCCGCCGCGCCGCTGCCACGACGCGCGCTGCCGAGGATCAGCTGGCCCTGCGCGCTCGCCTCCCCGCCCGAGACGCCGCCGCCGCCACCGACCGACTGGGCGAGCGCACCGATCGCGCCTGCGCCTTCCGTCGCCACGACGGCGCCGACCGGCACGCCGGGGATGAAGGCGAATTCGTCGAGGACGATCCGCGCAAGCCCGGCGGTGTTCGCCAGCGTGGAGGTCGCGCCGAGCCGCGCCTCGAGCGCCGGGTCGGCCGCCAGCGGCACGCCCGGCTCGAGCAGCGCGGTGGCGATCCCGCCGCCGCCGGCGACGCTCTGCGCGACCAGGCCGAGGGCATCGCGGCCGGTGGTGCGCGTCTCGCCGCCGAAGCTCTGGAGGATGGCGGTGGTGCTGGCGCCGCCGGCATTGTTCTGCGCGCCGAGCCCGAACAGCCCGGTGCCGAGCGCCACGCCGCCGCCACCGCCGATGCTCTGCGCCACCGCGCCATGCGCGCCGGCGCCCGCCGTGCCGACATAGCCGCGCTGCTCGAACGCGACGCCACCGCCCGCGCCCTGCGCATTGGTGTCGGCGCCGAGGGTGAAGCGCGGGCGGAGCGCGAGGCGCGCCGCCTCCTCGCCGCCGGGGGGGACGATCAGTTGCACGAAGCCGCCGCCGCCGCCCACGCTCTGCGCCAGCGCGCCGGGCGCGGCGAGGCCACCGGTGATGGTCACGCCGCGATGGACGACGCTGATCGCGCCGCCCGAGCCGAGCACGCCGGTGCGCGCGCCGAGCCGCACGGTGCGACCCCCGGTTTCGGCGCCGCCGCCGAGATCCGGGGCGGACACCAGGCCGCCGCCGGCGCCGATGCTCTGCGCGATGCTGCCGGCCGCGAGCGGGCCGAAGGTGCGGAGGATGCCGCTGACCTCGAGGTTCACGCTGTCGCCGCCGCCGCCGAAGCCGAAGGGCGCGCCGAGCGCCACGCTGCCGAGGCCGCCCGCCGCGACGCCGCCGCCGCCGCCGATGCTCTGCGCCACCACGCCATGCGCCGCGGCGCCCGCGGTGGCCAGGGTGGCGGGGCCGGGGAGGGTGACCTGCACCGCGCCGCCGCGGCCGCCGCCGCTGCCCTGGCCGCCCAGCACGACCTCGCCCGCCGTGCCGCGCAGGCCGAGCCCGCCGACGCCGCCGCCGGCGCCGATGGATTGCGCGAGCACCGCGATCGAGTCGGCGCCGAGTGTCGAGATCGAGCCCGCGGCGGTGAGCGTGACGGCCCCGCCCTGCCCCACCGCGCCGCCCCGCGCGCCGAGCGCGACCCGCGGGACCAGCGCCAGCGCCGCCCGGTCCGCCGGCACGAGGCTGGTGACGAGGCCGATATCGACGCCGGGCGCGTCGTACACCCAGCTCTCCGCCGGGCGGCCGAGCGCGCCGATGCCGCCCCCGCCGCCGACGCTCTGCCCGACCAGGCCGAAGGCGACCGCCCCCTGCGTCGCCACGACGCCCCGGTTGTCGAGCCGCACGGCGCCGCCATCCCCGCCGCCGCCCTGGCTGGTGGCGCCGAGCGCGACGCCCAGTTCGAGCGCGCTGTTCGCCAGGGCGGGCGGGACGGGGGCCCCCGCGGCGCGGCCGACCGGGATGGCGAGGCCCCCGGTGACGAGCCCCCCGCCGCCGCCGACGCTCTGCGCGACCACGCCATGCGCGCCCCGCCCCTGCGTGCCGACGCCGCCGAGATTGTCGAGCGTGACGAGCCCGCCCGCACCTGTCGCGAAGCCGGCGCCCAGCCGCTGCACGACGGCGAGCTGGCGGGCGAGATCGGTGCGGAAGAACAGGCTGACCGGGGCATGCGCGATCCCGCCGCCCGCGCCGATGCTCTGCGCGATCACGCCGATGGCGTCCGCGCCGGCCGTCCCGATCGCCGCGACGCTGTCCAGCGTGACGCTGCCGCCCTGTAGGCCGCTGCCCGAGACGGCGCCCAGGCTGGCGCGGATCTCGTAGTCCGTCCGGCTGGCGGTGCCGAAGGTGGCGAGGATCGGCATGTCGGCCATGCCGCCGCCGCCGCCCACGCTCTGCGCCACCAGCGCATGCGCCGCGGCGCCGGCCGTGGCGACCACCGAGGTCTCCCCGGGCGCGGCGCGCGCCAGCAGGGTGACCGTCCCGCCCGCCGCGTTCACGGCCGAGGCGGCGCCGAGCGACAGGTTCGCATTCGGGGCCGGGGCGACGGCGCGGTTGCCCAGCACGGCGACGATCGGCAGGGCACCGACGCCGCCGCCGCCGCCGATGCTCTGCGCCAGGATGCCGCGCGCCGCGCTGCCCGAGGTCGCGACGGTGCCCTGCATGGCGGCCCGCGCGGGCCCGCCCGCGGCGTCCGTGGCGAAGGTCGCGCCGAGAAGGAGTTGCGCAGTGAGGGCGGTGGCAGAGCCGGGCAGGTTGCCCGCCGCCGCCAGCGCCGCCACGCCGCCGCCGCCGCCGAGGCTCTGCACCAGGATCGCGTCCGAGGCGTAGCCCGCGGTCGAGATCGCCCCGGCAAAGATCGCCTCGGCAGCGCCGCCGCGGCCCGCCGTGCTGGCGCCGCTGCCGAGCGTGACGGAGATCCGGTCGCTCCGGCTCGTGCCGATGAGCCGCGTGACCGCCGCCCCCGCGGCGTAGCCGCCGCCGCCGCCCAGGCTCTGCGCGACGATGCCGCGCGCCGTGCCGCCCTCGGGCGAGAGGCCGGCGAGGGCCAGGTAGCGCTCCGGCACCATCAGCTCCGGCACCGTCGCCGTGCCGCCCACCAGGATGTTGTCGGCGACGCGCAGCGAAACGGTGCCGCCGGCACCCCCGGCCGATCCGCCGAGCCGATAGCTCCCCACCGGAATCTGGTCGCTGTCCGCGCCGGCTTCCTCGAAGAACGCGTTGTTGAAGACGAAGTCGAGATTGGTGAAGGCCGCGCCGCCCCCGCCGCCGATGCTCTGCGCGAGGATCGCCGCCGAGCCCGAACCTCGCGTCTCGATCGTCGCGGTGCCGGCGGGCAGGGCGTAGTCCGCCAGCGCCCGCAGCGGGGCCGGATCGGCCGCGGGGACCACGCCGGCGAAGCCGCGCGCGAGGGTCACCGTGCCGCCGGCGCCGCCGGTGCCGCCGGCGCCACCCGCCAGCACATCCAGGCCGACGAGACCGTAGGTGTCGATCTTCGTCGTGCCGCCGGCGCCGCCGCCGCCGCCGATGCTCTGGAGATGCAGGCCGGGCGAGACATCGCCGGTGGTCAGGACGGCCCCGGCACTCTGCACCGCGACGATCCCGCCCGCCCCGGCCGCGCCGCCGCGGCCGCCCACGGCTACGTTGAGCGTGACGTAGGAATCGCTGCCCGCCTCGGCCGATCCCGCCTGGCCGCCGCCGCCGCCGATGCTCTGCGCCAGCACCGCAGCCGAGAGCGCGCCATGGGTGGTGATCGGGCCCGACAGGTCGAGCGCCACGGCGTTGCCCGGGCTGCCGACGCCGCCCTCGCCGCCGACCGAGACCGAGACGCCGTAGTTGAACTGGCCGCTGGTCAGGAAGGCGGCGCCGCCGCCCGAGCCGCCGCCGCCGCCGATGCTCTGCGCCAGCACGCCAGGGGCGAGCAGGCCCGAGGTCGTGATGCTGCCTCCGCCAGCCACCGTGACCGGCCCGCTCGCGCCGGCGCCGCCGCCGACCGCACCGACCGCGACCGAGATCTCCGCGCTCACGGGGCCGGCCTCGAAGGAGGCGAAGAAGAGCCGCGTGCCGCCCGTGCCGCCGCCGCCGCCGATGCTCTGCGCCAGGATGCCCGCCGCATGGGCGCCCGCGGTGCCGATGCTGCCCTGGTGCAGCACCGAGACGATGCCGCCCGCGCCGGCCGCACCGGCCCGGCCGCCGACCGGTATCAGCACCGGCAAGGAGAGCCCGAACACGCGGGCATCGGCGCCATTGCCGCCGCCGCCGCCGATGCTCTGCGCCACCAGGCCGAAGGCGCTGTCGCCGGTGGTGGTGACGCTGCCGGTGAGGGTCGCGGAGGCGAGGCCGCCATTGCCGCCGAGCCCGCCCGCGCCACCCACGGCGACGTTCACCGGCAGGATGCCGACATACTGCGCTTGCGCCAGCGCCGCGTTGCCGCCGCCGCCACCGATGCTCTGCGCGATCGCGCCATAGGAGGCGAGGCCGGCGGTCTCGATCGTGCCCGCCACCTCCACCCGCGCCGTCGCGCCCGAGCCGCCGGAGCCGCCCCGCCCGCCCACATTCACGTTCACGCCCCCCAGGGCGATCACGCGGGTGAAGTCGGACCCTTCGTCGCCCTGGCCGGCCATGCCGCCGCCACCGCCGATGCTCTGCGCCATGGCGCCCGGCGAGCCGTGCCCGTGGCTGACGAGCGTGCCGTTGATCGTCGCGCTGGCATCCCGGCCGGCGCCGGCACCGCCGCCATTGCCGCCGAGCGCCACATTGACCGCGCCGACACCGACCGCGCCGCCATGGATGGACCCGCCGAGGCCGCCGCCGCCGCCGACGCTCTGCGCCAGCACCACCGGCGAGAAGCGCCCCTGCGTGGTCGCGCTGCCGGCCTGTACGATGCTGGCCTCGCCGCCGACCCCGCCCGAGCCGCCGCTGCCGCCGAGCTGCACCGCGACACTGACGGTGCCCCCCGCGCCGCCCCGGCCCGAGGCGGCGACGCCGCCGCCACCGCCGATGCTCTGCGCCATCAGCGCGGCCGAGAAATCACCGATCGTGCTCGCATTGCCCGTATGGGTGACCCGCGCCTCCCCCGCATTGCCGCCGGTGCCGCCCGAGCCGCCGATGGTGACGCTCACCGGCAGCGCCGTGCCGACCGCGAAGCCGAGCGCCGCGCCCGCGAGGCCGCCGCCGCCGCCGATGCTCTGGGCGACGATCGCGGGCGAGAGGATGCCGCGGATCGAGTTGTCCTCGGCGACCGAGCCGGTGGCGATGTCGCCGGTGCTGTCGATCCGCACCCGCCCGGCCACGCCACCGCTGCCGCCCGAGCCGCCGGTCGTCACGTTCACGCTCGCCACGCCGCCAAGCGTCCCGCTCCCGGCATAGCCGCCGGCGCCGCCGCCGCCGCCGATGCTCTGCGCCATGATGCCGGCGGCAAGATCGCCACGGGTCGTCACATGGCCGCCGCCGGTCACGGTGACCTCGCCGCCACGGCCGCCGAGGCCGCCGCTGCCGCCCATCGCGACACCGACATTCGCGACGACGCCCGTGCCGCCGGCCCGCGCCAGGCCACCCGCGCCGCCACCGCCGCCGATGCTCTGCGCCAGCACGCCGGAGGAGAGGTCGCCGGTGGTCAGCACGGCGCCTTGCAGTGCGACCGTAACGGCCCCGCCCAGCGCGCCGACCCCGCCGGCGCCGCCCATCGCGATGCCCATCCCAGCCCCGGCCGAGATGCCGAAGCCGCCCGCCAGCCCGCCGGTGCCGCCGCCGCCGCCGATGCTCTGCGCCAGCACGCCATGGGCCACCAGGCCGCCCGTGAAGATGATCGGCGCGGCCGCGCCACCCGGCGCCACGGGCACGGTGACGTTGACCTCGCCACCTGCGCCGCCCACGGCGCCGCTGCCGCCGAGCGAGACGGCGGCGCTGCCGAACAGGCCGAGGCCGACGGCGAGCGACTGCCCGCCATTGCCGCCGCCGCCGCCGATGGATTGCGCGTGGACGCCATGGGCGAAGGCGCCCGCGGTCGCGATCGCCGCGGCATTGGCGACCGTGACCGCCCCGCCCGAGCCGCCGAGCCCGCCGGTGCCGCCGATCTGCACCGCGCCGGCAAAGCCGATCGCGCCGCTGCCGCCGAAGGCGTTGCCGCCATTGCCGCCGCCACCGCCGATGGATTGCGCGAGCAGCCCGACGGCGCCCGAGCCGCCCGTGGTGATGCGCGCCGCCCCGTTGTGCGTGACGCTGCCGCCGGCGCCGCCACCGCCACCCCGGCCGCCGAGCGCGACGGCGGCGCTGACCACGCCGCCGGCATTCCCCGCCGTGGCCTGCCCCGCATTGCCGCCGCCGCCGCCGATGGATTGCAGCACAAGCCCATTGGCGAGATCGCCGCCCGTGGAGATCAGGCCGGCGTAGTTGGAGGTGACGGCGCCGCCGCTCCCGCCGCCGCCGGCCCGCCCGCCGATCGCGACGTCGATGCTGAACAGCCCGACGCCGGCGGCGAGCGCCTGGCCGGAATCGCCGCCGCCGCCGCCGATGGATTGCACGACGATGCCGGCGGCCAGATCGCCCGAGGTCGTGACGTTCGGCGTCGCGCCGGCGACCAGGAAGGCCGCGTTGCTGTTGAGATGCGCCGCGCCGCCGGCGCCGCCATCGCCGCCCGCGCCGCCGAGCGCCACCGAGAACAGCACGCCGCCGGCCGTCGCCCCGCCGCCCGTCCCGCCGCCGCCACCGATGGACTGCACGAGCACGCCCGCCGCGCTCACGCCCGTCGTCGTCACGCTGCCGGTGAGCGAGGCCCGCGCCTCGCCGCCGGCACCGCCGCCGCCGCCGGTGCCGCCATAGCTGATCACGCCGCCGGCCGTGCCGCCGCGCCCACCGCCGCCGCCGATGCTCTGCGCGACGATGCCCTGCGCGAGATCGCCCTGCGTCGTGACCGTGGCGTAGTGGCGCGCATGCACGCTGCCGCCGGCGCTGGCGACCGAGCCGGCGCCGCCGAAGGCAACGAGCGAGGAGGAAGTGCCGCCATCGCCGCCGCCGCCGCCGATGCTCTGGGCGAAGATGCCCACGGCGAGATGGCCCGCCGTGGTGACCCGCGCCCGGTTGATCACCTGCGCGGTGCCGCCCGCTCCGCCCGGCCCGCCGGTGGCGCCGAGCCCGATGACGACCCCGCCCGCGCCGGCCGTGCCGCCGCCGCCGCCGAGCGAGAGCGCCACCAGCCCATGCGCGGCCGCGCCCTCGGTGGTGATGTGGCCGGTCGTCGCATTGTTGACGAGCACGAGCGAAGCGCGCCCGCCCGAGCCGCCCTGCCCGCCGCCGCCGATGATGCCCGTCTCGTCCGCGCCGCTGCCGCCATCGCCGCCAATCGACTGGCCGAGCACGGCGATGCCGCCGGCGCCGCTCGTCGTCACGGCGCGGAGGTTCTGGATCTCCACGGCGCCGCCGGCGCCCGCCGGCCTGCCGTCGCTGCCGCCAGATCCGCCGGCGCCGCGCCCGCCGCGCGAGGACGCCAGGATGCCGATCGCGCCCGCGCCATTGGCGAAGACGAGCGCGTTGTTGACGACGGTGACGGCGTTCCCCGCGCCGCCATCGCCGCGCGTGCCGCCCGAGGCGCCGCCATTGCCGCCGCGCGAGATCGCGGCGATGGCGGCACCCGGGCCGCGGTTCCAGACGATGCGGCCGGCTGTGTCCACCTGCACGGTGCCGCCGCGGCCGCCATTTCCGGCGCCGCCCGAAAGGAAATCCGCGCCGTTGCCGCCGCGGCTCGCCGCGTAGACCGTGCCGAGCACCGGGCCGCTGATCGAGAAGGCGCGGAAATCGCCGGTCGCGACGCTGAGCGTGATGGCCGGCCCGGCCACACCCGGTGCCTGGCGCGTCGCGCCATCGGCGCCGCGGCGGATCAGCGCGGCCCCCGGCCTGTTCACGCCGCGCAGATCCGCGGTGAGGCTGTTCACCGCGAGGTTGCGCACATCCTGGAACAGCGGAGCCGAGGGATCGGCGAACAGCACGCCGCCATTGAGGTTGCCGGTGCAGACCGCGTCGTTGCCGGTCACGACGCATTGCGCCATCGCCGCACCCGGCGCGAGGGCCAGCGCGGCGAGCAGCGCGGGGGTGAGCGCGGTGGAGGCCAGAAGGCCACGGCGGTCGCGCCGCAGCACCCGTGCGGGCGCGGGCCGACGACGATCCTGGATTCGCCGACGCGCCATGGCGCCACTCCCTGCCGGACGATTAATATCGCCCGCGATCCGATCACGGCGTCAAGCGCACGCCCGCGTGAGCGCCGTCGAACCGATCAAGAAGAAATGGTCGGGCTCTCAGCGCCGCTCCGCGGCCAGCAATTCGGCCGACGCCTCGGCGAACTGCGCGAGCGGCAGGGTCACGGTCAGCGGCTCCCGCCGCGCCGCGACAACAAAGGTGACGCGCAAGGTGGTGCCACGACGAAGCGACGCGAGCAGGTCATCGGCCACCGGAATGCCGCTGTAGAGCCCCTCCGCGTCGGAGGTCTGGAAGGCGAGGCGCTGCGGCTCCGCCTCGTCCACCTGCCAGGCGAGGCCCGCGGGCAGCGCCGCGCCATGCGGCAGCTGGAACACGAGCGAGAGGGTGCGCGTCTCCGGCTGGCGCAGCAGCACCACGCCGAGCAGGCGCTGGTTCTGCGGCTGGAGGACCGCCTGCGCCGCCAGGCGGCAGCTGCGCGGCTGGCCGGCGGCGGGCTCGGCGCAGGCAACGGTCCAGACACGCTCGGCCGGCGCACGTGCCTCGGCCGCCGGCGCCTCGGGCGCCTGGGCGAGCGCCGGCGTGCCGGCCAGCAGAAGCAGCGCGGCGATGCGGATCGGTTCAGGGATCAAGCGGAGCCTCCATCCGGCGGGCCTCGCGGCGGCATGCGGCCGGGGCGCGCCGCATCAGGGATCGCAGGCCGGCGCGTTCGTCAAGCTGACGAGGGCGCCGAGGCCCAGGGCCTGGATGCGGGCCCGCCGCCCCGCTGCCGGCAGCACCGGCGGCGCCAGCGGCGGCGCGGCACGCGCGGCCGCGCGACGCCCGGGCGCGACATCGGCATAGAGCGTGCTGCGCTGGCGCGGCGTACGGCCGGCGGCACGGATCAGCCGCTCCATCGCCTCGGGGGGCAGTTCCTGGCCATGCGCGGCGCCGGCGGCGCGCGAGATGCTCTCGTTCATCAGCGTGCCGCCCATGTCGTCGGCGCCGCAGCCGAGCATCGCCGCCGCGCCCTCGGGCGACAGCTTCACCCAGGAGGCCTGGATGTGGCCGATCGCGCCATGCAGCGCGATGCGCGCCACCGCATGCATCAGCGCGGCCTCGCGCCAGGTCGGGCCGCGGCGTGCGAGGCCCTTGCGGAAGATCGGCGCCTCGGCGGCGACGAAGGGCAGCGGCACGAATTCGGTGAAGCCGCCGCTCGCCGCCTGCTGCGCGCGCAGGCGCAGCAGGTGGCGCACCCAATGGATCGGCCGCTCGACATGGCCGAACATGATGGTGGCGGTGCTGCGCAGCCCGACCGCATGCGCGGCCTGCATCACCGCGAGCCACTCGGCGGTGCCCGGCTTGTCCGGGCAGATCACGCCGCGGACCTCGTCATCAAGGATCTCGGCGGCGGTGCCGGGCAGGCTGCCGAGCCCGGCCGCCTTCAGCCGCGCGAGATAGTCCGCGAGCCCGAGGCCGAGCGTGCGCGCGCCCTGCACGACCTCGAGCGGCGAGAAGGCATGCACATGCATCTCCGGCACGGCCTCCTTCACCGCGCGGAGGATCGCGAGATAGGTCGCACCCGTGTAGTCGGGATGGATGCCGCCCTGGAGGCAGACCTCCGTCGCGCCGCGCGCCCAGGCTTCCTGCGTGCGGCGCGCAATCTCCCCGAGGTCGAGGTCGTAGGGCCGGCCACGCAGGTCGGCATGGCCGCGACCCTTCGAGAAGGCGCAGAAGCCGCAGGCGAGCGTGCAGAGATTGGTGTAGTTGATGTTGCGGTTGACGGCGTAGGTCACGGTCCCGCCGCAGGCCTCCGCGCGCAGCGCATCGGCGGTGGCGAGCACCGCGTCGAAGGCGGCGCCGCGCGCCGCGAACAGGCCGAGCAGCTCCGCCTCCTCCGGTGCCTCGCCGCGGCGCAGCGCGGCCAGAAGGCGCGCGAGCGGCGTGCGGTGGCGCGGCGCCAGGCCGGGTGGCGTGGCCGCGCCGGCGATCCAGCCATCCTCCCGCGCGAGGTTCGCCCCGTCCGAGAGGCGCAGCACCGGCGCGCGCAGCGCGGGATCGAGCCAGCGCGCCGGCGCGGCGGCGAAAGCGGGGTAGATCGTCAGCCGCTCGACCAGCTCGTGGCCCGCCGCCTCGGTCGCCGCGCGCAGCGCCTCGAGCTGCGGCCAGGGGCGTTCGGGATTCACATGGTCCGGCGTGACCGGCGAAACGCCGCCCCAATCATCGATGCCGGCCGCGAGCAGCGCGGCGAGGCCATCGGGCGAGAGATTGGGCGGCGCCTGGATATGCGCCTCCGGGCCGAGCACAAGCCGCGCGACCGCGATCGTCCAGCGCAGGTCGTCGAGCGTCGCGTCCGGCGCGGCCGCCATGCGCGTGCCGGGCTTGGCGCGGAAATTCTGGATGATGACTTCCTGGAGATGCCCATGCCGCGCCCGCAGCGCGCGCAGCGCCAGCAGCGCCTCGATCCGTTCGCGCCGCGTCTCGCCGATGCCGATCAGCAGCCCGGAGGTGAAGGGCACCGCCGCCTCGCCGGCCGCCTCGATCGTCGCGAGCCGCAGGGCGGGATGCTTGTCGGGGCTGCCGAAATGCGGCCCGCCGCGCGCCGAGAGCCGTTCGGATGCGGTTTCCAGCATCAGCCCCATGGAGGCCGCGACGGGACGCAGCCGCAGGATCGCCGCGCGGTCCATCACGCCGGGGTTCAGATGCGGCAGCAGCCCCGTCTCGCGCAGCACCAGGCCCGCGGCGTGGCGCAGGTAATCGAGGGTGGAGGCGAAGCCGCGCGCCGCGAGCCAGTCGCGCGCCACGGGCCAGCGCGCCTCCGGCTGGTCGCCCAGGGTGAACAGCGCTTCCTTGCAGCCGGCCGCGGCGCCGTGGCGCGCGATGGCGAGCACCGCGTCCTCGTCGAGGAAGGGCGGCCGGTCGGCGCGCGGCGGGCCGGCGAAGGTGCAGTAGTGGCACACATCGCGGCAGAGCTGCGTCAGCGGGAGGAAGACCTTGCGCGACCAGGTGACCCGCCGGCCATGCCCGGCATCGCGCAGCGAAGCGGCCTCGGCGCAGAGCGCATCGAGATCCGTCCGCTCGGCCAAGGCCAGCGCGGCGGCGTCCGGGATCATCGGCTCGTCTCCCGGGCTTCGGCCAGCACCGCATGGGCGCGCGTGACGGGCGGGCGGCGCAGCAGCGCCGCGAGATCGGCGGGCGTGTCGATGTCGAGCGCGAGGCCAGGCGCCTCCACGATACGCGGCGCGAGGCCCGCCGCGCGCGCCGCGGCGAGATGGGGGGTGAAGCTGTCCTCGCCGAAGCGCAGCGGCACGCAGCCGGGCGGCGAGGCAAGCACCGCGTTCGATCCCATCCGGTCATGCGAGGGGACGATGGTGAAGGCGGGCCCCGGGCCATGCGCGGCAAGCACCGCGGCGAGCTCCGCCGGCGTCACGCAGGGCACGTCGAGCGGCAGCGCGAGCACGCCCGAGGCGCCCTCCGCCGCCAGCCGCCGCGCGCCGGCGACGACCGCGCCGGTATGCCCCTCCCGCGCGCCATCCTCGATCACGCGCGCCCCGTAGCGCGCCGCGAGCGCGGCGGCGGCGGCATCCACCGTCACCACCGCGATCCCGTCGAGGCCCGGCGTCGCCGCGAGCGCGGCCAGCACATCCTCGGCCATGGCGAGCGCGAGGCGCGCCCGGAGCGGCGCGGGCAGGACGGGCGCGAGGCGCTGCTTCGCCTCGGCGATGGTCTTGACCGGCAGCAGCGCGTGCACGCCGCTCATCGCCGAGGCCCGAGCGCGGCGGCGAAGGCGAGCACGGCGCGCGCCAGCGCGATGCGGTCCTCCAGCGCGACCATCAGCGTCGGCGCCGCACGCACCGGCAGCGGCGCCAGCGCCGCGGCCGACCCGGCGTCCCGTTCGTCCAGCAGATACCCCGAGAGCAGCGCGGCATAATGCCGCGCCACCGCGGCGGCCGAGACATCGAGGCCGAAGCCCGCAAGCATCCGCGCCGTCGGGCCCTTCACCGCCTGGCCGGCGATGATCGGCGAGACGGCGATGACCGGCGCGCGGCAGGCTTCGATCGCGGCGCGGAGCCAGGGCATCGCCAGCATCGGGCCGATGCTGATGAAGGGGTTGGAGGGGCAGATCACCACCGCGCCGAGTTCGGGATCGGCAAGCGCCGCCAGCACCTCCGGCGAGGGACGCGCCGCGGCCGCGCCGGCGAAGTCGAGCGCCGTCACCGCCGGCTCCGCGCGGCGGCCGACGAACCAGGGCTGGAACTCCATCCAGCCTTCCGCGGTCCGCACCCGCGTCCGCACCGGATCATCCGTCATCGGCAGCAGCGCCGCGCCGAGGCCGAGCCGCGCGGCGAGGTCCTGCATCACCTCGGTCAGCCGCGCGCCTTCGCGCAACCGCGCGGTGCGGACCAGATGCGTCGCGAGATCGCGGTCGCCGAGCAGGAACCAATCGGGCCCGCCAAGCTCGCGCAGCGCGTCCATGCAGGCCCAGCTCTCCCCGGCCCTGCCCCAGCCGCGCTCGGCATCGGCGCGGCCCGAAAGGGTGTAGAGCAGCGTGTCGAGATCGGGGCAGACGAGCAGGCCGAGATGCTCGACATCGTCGCCGGTGTTCGCGATCACCGTGAGGCGCCCGGGTTCCAGCGCGTGCAGCAGGCCGAGCGCGAGCTTGGCGCCGCCGATGCCGCCCGAGAGCGCCACGACCTTCACCGGAACAGGTCCTCCCCCTCCGGCCGCAGCAGCGCGGCGACGCCGCTCTCCGGCGCGTCCCAGGCGAGGCCCTGCACCAGCACGGCGGGCCGTCCCTCCGCCGCCTCACCCGTCAGCAGCGCGGCGGCAGAGGCGATCTGGTCGGCGAAGCCGACGGTGGTGATCTCGAGCGGACGGCCGGCGCGGTCCGGCACGCCGCGCAGGTCGAGCAGCGCGGGCAGGCCGGCGACGCCGATCGCGGTGCCGATCGAGCCGCGGCGCCAGGCGCGGCCGAAGCTGTCGCTCACGATCACCGCCGGCGCCGTGCCGCCGCGCGCCGCGAGCCCCGCGCGCAGCGCCGCCGCCGAGGCATCGGGATCGCGCGGCAGCAGCAGCACCGTGTCGGGCGCGGGGAGGTTGGACTGGTCCACGCCGGCATTGGCCATGACGAAGCCGAGCCGGTGCTCCACCACCAGCACGCGCGGCGCCGCACGCACCACGCGGCGCGATTCCGACAGGATCGCCTCGACGAGGCGCGGGTCCTTCCCCGTCGTCGCGGCGAGTTCACTCGCAGCCGCGGAAGGGCGGAGATCGGCGAGGCGCAGCAGCCGGCCCTCCGCCTTGGAGACGATCTTCTGCGCCACCACCAGCACATCCTGCGCGCCCGGCGCGAGCCCCTGCCGCCCGAGTGCCGCGGCGAGCAGCGCAGCGAGGTCGTCGCCCGGGGAAATCTCCGGCAGGGCGTCGAGCGCGGTGGCGCGGAAGGCCGCCGGCATCAGCCGAAGGCCGCACGCAGCCGCGGCACCACCTCCGCCGCGTAGAGGCGGAGGAAGCGCACCTGGTCCGGCCCCGGCGCGTGGAACACGAGGTGGTTGAAGCCGAGCTCCACATAGGGGCGGATGCGCGCCACCTGCTCCTCCGGGTCGTCGGAGACGATCCAGCGCGACGCCGCGCGCTCGATCGGCAGCGCATCGGCAAGCCGCTCCATCTCGCGCGGATCCTCGACCGACATCTTCTCCTCGGGCGAGAGCGCGAGCGCGGCCCAGTGGCGGCAATCCTCCAGCGCGCGGGCGCGGTCGGTGTCGAAGGAGACCTTCACCTCCAGCATGCGGTCCATCGTCGCGGGGTCCTTGCCGGCCGCGCGGTGGCCGGCTGCGACGTTCGGCAGCAGCGTCTCGCTGTAGAGCGTGGGCGCCTTGCCGCTCGTGGTGATGAAGCCGTCGGCGAGCTCGCCGGCGGTGAAGGCGGCCTTGGGGCCGGCGGCACCCATGTAGATCGGCACGGGCTGGTCAGGCCGGTCGTAGATCGTCGCATCCCTGGTGCGGAACCAGGTGCCCTCATGCGTCACCCGCTCCTCGGTCCAGAGGCGGCGGAGCAGCAGGATCGCCTCGCGCAGCCGCCCCTCGCGCTCCTTGAAGCCGGGCCAGGCGAGGCCGGTGGAGGGCACCTCGTTCAGCGCCTCACCGGTGCCCACGCCGAGCAGGATGCGCCCGGGATACATCGCACCCAGCGTGCCGAAGGCCTGCGCGACGATGGAGGGGTGGTAGCGGAAGGTCGGCGTCAGCACGCTGGTGCCGATGGCGATGCGCTGCGTGCGCTCGCCCAGCGCGGCGATCCAGGCGGGCGCGAAGGGCGCGTGGCCGCCGGTGTGGCGCCAGGGCTGGAAATGATCGCTGACCCAGCAGCTCTCGAAGCCGAGCTCCTCGGCCAGCACCGCGAAATCCAGCAGCGCGCGCGGCGCGAACTGCTCCGCCGACGCCTTGTAGCCTAGACGCAACACGCCACCGCCTCCGCACGGGCCCCGAGATTTCCACGCCTGCTGCGCCGCAGCAAGCACGTCATGTCCGGCGCGCCGCCTGCCGCGCCGCCTCGGTCGCGGCGTCGTCCAGGCTGCCATCGGCGCGCAGCGCCACGCCGTAGTCGCGCCGCGCCGCCTCGGGCGAAACGAGGCCGAGGCGCACATCCTCGGCCACCAGCGCCGCCGGGCGGTCCAGAGGATCGCCGAGGCCGCCGCCGCCCGGCATGCGGATCACCAGCGCGGCGCCGCGCGGCACCACCTGCCGTCCCTTGCCATCCAGCGCCGTGCCGGAGCCGAGCGCGACCTCGCCGCGCGCACCGTCCTTCCCGCCGGCGCGGCCGCGCGGCGGGAACAGCACGCGGTCGTAGTTGGCGCTGACGGTGAAGGGCACGTCCTCCAGGCTCACCACCTCCATCACCTGGCCGAGCCCGCCGCGCTGCGCGCCCGCGCCGCCGGAATCCATGCGGTACTCCTTGCGCGTGACGAGCAGCGGCGAGAGCTGTTCCGTCACCTCGATCGGCACGTTGCGCACGCCGGAGGGAAAGGCGGTGGCCGAGAGCCCGTCCTTCCCCGGACGCGCGCCGGTGCCGCCGGAATGGAAGGACATGACATTGAAGCGCGTGGCGCCGGCGAGATCGCCGGGCGGGACGTTGACATTGCCCGCGCCGCCCATCGCCATCAGGTTCCAGAGGCAGGAGGTGCCCTCCGCCGGCACGCCGCCGCCGAGCGCCTGGGCGAGGCATCCGATGACGAGATCGGGCAGGAGCTGGCCGGTGATGTGGCGCGTCGCGACCGGCAGCGGCGGCTGCGCGTTCAGGATGCAGTCGGGCGGCGCGGTGACGCGGATCAGGTCGAGCGTCGCGGCATTGTTCGGCACCTTGGGCGCCACGATGCATTTCACGCCGAAGCTCGCATAGGCTTCCGTGTAGCAGAGCGGCACGTTGATCCCGAAGGAGGAGGGCGGCGAGGTGCCCGCGAGGTCCACGGCGATCCCGTCCGGTCCGATCTCCATCGTCGCGACGAGATCGAGCGGCGCCTCCAGCCCGTCCACGCGCATGCGGTTCGCGTAGCGGCCCGGCGGCAGGGCGCGGATCGCGGCCAGCATCGCGGCGCGCGAACGGTCCAGGATATGCGCGCCGAGCGCATCGAGATCGGCCAGCCCGAACTCCGCCATCGTCGCGAGCAGCCGGCGGCAGCCCACTTCGTTGCAGCCGGCGAGCGAGTAGATGTCGCCCGCCACCTGCACCGGTTCGCGCACATTGGCGCGGATCATGTCCATCAGCGTCTCGTCCACCACGCCCGCGCGCGCGAAGTGGCGGATGGGCACGTAGATGCCTTCCTCCATCACGCTGCGCGCCTCCGGGCCCATGCCGCGGCCGCCGACATCGATTACGTGGCAGGTGCAGGCGAACAGCGCGACCGGCGCGTCGCCGCGGAAGCAGGGCGTGACCACGGTGAAGTCGTGCAGATGGCCGGTCCCCTTCCAGGGATCGTTGGTGATGAACACGTCGCCCGGCCGCATCGTGGCGAGCGGGAAGGCATCGAGGAAATGCACCACCGCGCGCGCCATGGAATTGACATGGCCGGGCGTGCCGGTGACGGCCTGGGCCATCATGCGGCCGCGCGGGTCGAACACGCCGGCCGAGACGTCGCCGGCCTCGCGCGTCGAGGTGCTGAAGCCGCACCGCACCAGCGTCTGCGCCTGCTCCTCCACCACCGCGATCAGGCGGTCCCACATCACCTGCCGGCGGATCAGCTCCAGGCCAGTCATGCCACGCTCCGCGTCATCACGATCTGGCCGAGCGCGTCGAGCCGCGCGGTGAAGCCGGCGGTGACGCAGGTGGTCGTCTCGTCCTCGACGATCAGCGCCGGGCCGGCCAGCATGTCGCCCGGCTGGAGCCTTGCGCGTTCATGCAGCGCCACGCGCCGGCGCACGCCATCGGCCGGATCGGCGAGCTCGACATGGCCGACCGGCGTGGCCGCGCGGTCGGGCGGCGCGGGCGGGCGCGCCGGCAGCGGCGGCTCTGGCGCCGCCAGGCGCAGCGCCCATCCGGTCGCCTCCACCGGGACGCCGGGGATCGGGCGGCCGAACTGCGCCTCGTACTGCGCGAGGAAAAGCGCCCGGAGCGATGCGGCGGTGACGGGCCTCTCCGGGATCGCGACCGCGATCTCATGCCCCTGGCCGAGATAGCGCAGATCGGCCGTCCAGCTCTCCGCGAGCGGCGCGCCGGGCGCGCCGGCGGCAAGGATCGCGCGCGCCTCCGCCCGCATCGCCGCGCGCAGCGCCTCGATGCCATCGGCGTCGAAGCCCTCATCCAGCACGGCATGGCGCGTGCGCGCGAGTTCGTAGGCGACGGGCGCGAGCAGGAAGCCGACGGCCGAGCCCACGCCGGCCCCGGCCGGCACCACGACGGTCGCGATGTCGAGCTTCTCCGCGAGCCGCGCGGCATGCAGCGGCGCCGCGCCGCCGAAGGCGATCAGCGCGCGGCCGCGCAGTTCCTTCCCGCCTTCCACCGCGTGCTGGCGCGCGGCATTGGCCATGTTCTCCTCCACCACCTCGACGATGCCGAGCGCGGCCTCGGTGCGGCCGAGGCCGAGCGGCCTGCCGACATCGCGCGTGATGGCGCTGCCGGCCGCCGCGGCATCGAGCCGGATGCGCCCGCCGGCGAAGCGGTCCGCGAGCAGCCGCCCGATCTCGAGATCGGCATCCGTCACCGTGGGCGCCGTGCCGCCGCGCCCGTAGCAGGCCGGCCCCGGCTCGGAACCCGCGCTCTCGGGACCGACCTGGATGCGCGCGAGCGCGTCCACGGAGGCGACGGAGCCGCCGCCGGCGCCGATCTCCACCATCTCGATCACCGGGATGCGCAGCGGGATGCCGCTGCCCTTGAGGAAGCGGTAGTGGCGCGCCACCTCGAAGCTGCGGGCGTAGTGCGGCGCGCCGTCCTCGATCAGGCAGAGCTTCGCCGTGGTGCCGCCCATGTCGAAGGAGACGACGCGGTCGAGCCCGCACTGCGCCGCGATGCGCGCGGCGAGGATCGCGCCGCCGGCCGGCCCCGATTCCACCAGCCGGATCGGGAAGCGCCGCGCGAGATCGAGCGTGGTGAGGCTGCCGGCCGAGGTGATGAGGAAGATCGGCGCCGTCGCGCCCGCGTCGCGCAGCGCGGCTTCGAGCAGGCCGAGATAGCGGTCCATCACCGGCTGGACATAGGCATTGGCGATGGCTGTGGACCAGCGCTCATATTCGCGGATCTCCGGCGAGACCTCGGCGGAGAGCGTGACGGCGAGATCGGGCGCGAGCGCGCGCAGGATCGCGCCCGCGCGCTGCTCATGCGCCGGGTTGGCATAGGCGTGCATGAAGCCGATGGCGACGCTCTCCACGCCCGCGGCGCGCAGCACCGGCACCAGCGCCGCGACCGACTGCTCGTCGAGCGGGCGGACGACGCGGCCGCGTGCCTCGATCCGTTCCGGCACGGGCAGCCGGAGGTCGCGCGGCACCAGCGGCGCAGGGCGCTCCATCAGGATGTCGTACTGCTCGAAGCGGTTCTCGTAGGCCATCTCGATGGAATCGCGGAACCCCTCGGTGACCAGCAGCGCGGTGCGCGCGCCCTTGCGCTCGATGATGGCATTGGTGGCGAGCGTGGTGCCGTGGATCACCAGCGCCAGGTCGCGATGCGCGAGGCCGGCATCGCCGAGGATCAGCCGCGTCCCCTCCAGCACCGCCTGTTCCGGCGCGCGCGGCGTGGTGAGCACCTTGCGGCTGAAGCGCCGGCCGCCGGCCTCCAGGACGAGATCGGTGAAGGTGCCGCCGATATCGACGGCAAGGCGCGCGCCGCTCATGCGTTCCAGGCCGCCATCACCGCCTCCAGCTCCGCCGCGCTGTCGAGCCCCGACAGCACCACCTCGTCGAGCCCGGCCGCGCGATACTCCGCGAGGCGCGCGGCCACGGCGGCGGGCGGGCCGAGCGCGGCATGGCGGCGCGCCACCTCGTCCGGCACGAGCGCCGCCGCGCCCGCCCAGTCCTCGCGCCCGATCGCCGCCATCAGCGCCGCCTGGTCGAGCCGCGAGCCGGCGAGTTCCAGGTTCCGCGCATGATGCGCGCCGCGCAGGATGAAGGCGAGGAAGGGCTTGGTCCGCGCAAGCGCCGCGGCTGCATCCGCGAGTGGCGCGCAATGCACCAGGCCGCACACGCGGAAGGGCGCCGCCGTCTCGCGCGCCGCGCGCAGTTCCGCCGCGCAGGCGCGCACGAACTCCACCGAGGCCGCCGAGGATAGCACGACGCCATCGGCGATCCGCGCGGCGAGCGTCAGCATCTTCGGCCCCGAGGCGGCGAGCGCGACGGGGATGTCGGCGCGCGGCGCACCCTGCTGGCGGCGGCCCTGCACGCGGAACCGCTCGCCCGCATGCGCGGCGATCTCGCCGGCCAGGAGCTGGCGGGCGATGGCGAAGGTCTCGCGCATGGTCTGCAGCGGATGCGGCGCCTCGATCCCGGCGGAAGCGAGATCGCCCGGCGCGCCGACGCCGAAGCTCAGCATCACCCGGCCCGGATGCATCTCGGCCAGCGTCACCGCGGACATCACGGGGTAGACCGGATGCATCGCATAGGGGCTCATCGCCATCAGGGCGACGCGCAGGCGGCGCGTGCGCGCGAGCACCGCGGCGGCCTGCGCGATCGGGTCGCGCTGGAACAGGTGGCAGGCGAGCCAGAGCGTGTCCACGCAGAGCGCATCCGCCGCCTCGGCCAGCGCGAAGAGCTGCGCGGGCGCTTCCCGCCCGCCGGTCGAAAGCCCGATGCCGCTGCTCATGCCGCCCGCCCTTCCCTGAGCCGTGCCAGCGCCGCGTCGATCGCCTCGGGCGGATCGGCGCGGCGCGGCGCCAGATCACCCGCCACCACGTCCTTGAGCCCGGCGGAAGTCAGCAGCACGACGACCGGCCCGTCCTCCGGCGGCGAGAGCCGTCCCTCCGCGAGCGCGTCGCGCAGCGCGGCGAGGCCGGCGGCGCCCGAGAGTTCCTGCCAGAACCCGCAGGCCGCAAGCCGTGCGCGCGCCTCCGCCATGGCGTCCTCGCCCGCGGTCAGGGCCATGCCGGCGCTGTCGCGCAGCGCCGCGACGCCGCGCCAGGAATTGACGGTGCACATGATGCCGAAGGCACCGCTCGGCACGGCGGCGACCTCCACGGCCGGCCGGTTGCCGGCCACGGCCCGCGCGAGCGGGCCGCGCGCGGCAGGCTCGGCCGAGACCATCCGCGGCAGGCGGCGAATGAGCCCGAGCGCGCGCAGCTCCGCGAAGCCCTTGTGGATGCCGTACAGCATCTCCCCGTAGCCGGTCGGCACCACGACCATCGCCGGTGCGGCGCGACCGAGCTGGAGGAAGAGCTCATAGGCGATCGTCTTGTAGCCCTCCGGGCCGAAGGGATGGCCGGTGTGGAAGCGCGTGAGATTGCTCACCGGATGGAATCCGGTCTCTGCGACGATGCGGCGCAGCAGCGGCCAGCGATCCTCCGGCGCGACGGTCAGCACCTCGGCGCCGAGCGCCCGCCACCAGGGCAGGAAGGCCGGCTGCCCGCCGGCGCCCGTGACGACGACGCAGCGCAGCCCGGCCCGCGCCGCGAAGGCCGCCGCCGCGAGGCCGTGATTGCCCGAGGAGGCGACGCAGATCCCCGGCGCGCCGATGGCCAGCGCCGCGCTGACGGTGCAGAGGTTCAGCCGGTCCTTGTGGCTCTGCGTCGGGTTGCGCGATTCGTCCTTCAGCCACAGCGCCCCGCCCGGCAGGCCGAGCCACTCGGTGAGCGCCGGCACGGCGAGCAGCGGCGTGCCGCCTTCCGCCATCGAGAGCCCCGGCGCGATCGGCGGGAGCAGGGGCTGCCAGCGCGCAAGCCCCGGCGCGGCCGGCTGGTCGAACAGCGCGCGGTCCACGCGCGTGAGATCGTAGCCGAGGCCGAGCGGCCATTGCATCGCCGAATCCGATGTGGCGGGGCAGCCTTCCGTGAGCGGCGGCCAGAGCGGAAAGGCCGGCGCGCCCGGTCCCATCGAGACCTGCGCGGTCGCGAGCGAGGCGCTGGCGCGGGCCCAGTCCGGCAGGATGCTCATGCGATGTGGGGCATGACCTCGGTGGCGAAGAGCTCCATCTGGTCCAGCAGCTCCGCCGGCTCGTTCACGGCGAAGTAGAGGCCGAGCAGATGCGTCACGCCCGCCTCGCGCAGGCGATGCGCCTTCTCGATGACCTCCTGCGGCGTGCCGATCAGGTTGATCTCCTCATTGGTGTGCGCGCCCTGTTCCTTCAGCGTGGACTTGCGCAGCGATTCGAGGTGCTTCGCCATCTGGCTGGCCCGGAAGCGCGCCACCGCCTCCTCCCGCGTGCGGGCGACATGGACGATGAATTGCGGCGCGATCTCGATCGTCGCGGGGTCGCGGCCGGCGGCCTCCACCAGGCGATGCAGCTCGGCGACGTCGGTGCGCAGCCGGTCCACATGGATGCCCGCCGGCAGCCAGCCATCGCCATCCTTCGCCACCCGCGGCAGATGCGCGCGGCTGTTGCCGCCGTAGTAGATCATCAGCCGCTTCTGCAGCGGCTTCGGCGCGAACTCCACGTCGCGGAAGCGGTAGTATTTGCCCTCGAAGCTCGCGACGCGCTCGCCGAACAGCACGCGCAGCGCCGCGACGCTCTCGGCCACCATGTCCCCGCGATGCGCATCGCCTTCGGGCCGCAGCGCGAGGAACTCCTCGCGATAGGCGCCGACGCCGACACCGATCTCGACGCGGCCGCCTGAGAAGTGATCGAGGGTGGCGATCTGCTTGGCCATCGGCACGATGTCGCGGCGCATCGGCGTGACAAGCACGCCGGTGCCGAAGCGCAGCGTCGTGGTGCGCGCCGCGAGGAAGGCGTAGGTGACCAGCGGTTCCCAGAAGCGCGGCGGCACCGGGAACTCCTCGCGCACATAGTGCTGCGTGGTCATGTGGTCGTTGCCCCAGACCGAATGGTAGCCGAGCTTCTCGGCATGCAGCGCGATCGCCAGCACCGTCGCCGGGTCGGAGAAGGGAATGGGGTAGGTCAGGCCTTCCATGCCCGTGGGCAGGCCGGCGCTCACGGTCAGCTTGCTTCGCATCACGGTCCCTCCTTCACGCCGGCACGGCGGCCGCGCCGCCGCCGAGATAGGCCTGGCGGATGCGCGGATCGCGCGCCACCTCGGCCGCCGGCCCTTCCATCAGCTTCCGCCCCTGTTCCAGCACCACCGCGGTGTCGGACACGCGGAGCGCGCCGCGGACATTCTGCTCCACCATGAGCACCGTCAGCCCCTGCTGCCGCGCGATGCCCGCGGCGGTGGCGAAGATCTCCGCCTGCATCTTCGGCGAGAGGCCGAGCGAGGGCTCGTCGAGCAGCAGCAGGGAAGGCCCGGTCTCGAGCACCATCGCGGTCTCCAGCAATTGCTGCTCGCCGCCCGAGAGATTGGCCGCCTGCGTCTTCCAGCGCGCGCGCAGCACCGGGAACATGGCGGCGACACGCTCCATCGCGCGTCCCTGCTCGGCGCGCGGCAGGCGGTAGGCGCCGAGGCGGAGATTCTCCTCCACGCTCATCTCGGGGAAGTTGCACCGCCCCTGCGGCACGAGCCCGATGCCGCGCGCGAGGCGGTCCCAGGGCGGCAGGTCGTGGATGGTCTCGCCGCGCAGCCGGATGCTGCCGCCGAGATGGCGCACCGTGCCGTAGATCGCCTTCATCAGCGTGGACTTGCCCGCGCCGTTGCCGCCCACCACAGTCGTGACGGTGCCGGCCGCGAGCGTCAGAGAGACGCCATCCACGATGGCGGTATCCGCGGTGTAGCCCGCGCTCAGCTCCGCGAGTTCCAGCAGCGGCGGCTCAGGCATCGGCCGGCTCCGCGGCGCCGCCGAGATAGGCCTCGAGCACCGCCTCGTCCGCACGGACGGCCTCCGGCGGACCATCGGCGATGACCCGCCCCTGGTCGAGCACGATCACCCGCTGCGCAAGCCGCATCACGAAATCCACGTTGTGCTCGATGAGCAGGAAGGCCTGGCCCGCACCGTGCAGGCGTCGCAGGATCGCCTCCACCTCCAGCACGCGCGTCGGGTTCACGCCGGCCACCGGCTCGTCCAGGATGACGAGGCGCGGGCGCGGCATCAGCGCGCCGGCCAGCGCGACGAGCTTCTTCTGCCCGTAGGAGAGGATACCGGCCGGCGCCTGCGCCATCGGTGCGAGCCCGACGAGATCGAGCAGTTCCGCCGCGCGGGCGCGCGCGGCGGCATCGGCGGCGCGGTAGCGGCGCGTGCGGAGCAGCGCATCCATCCAGCCCGCGCCGTCCGTCTCCTGCCCGGCCGTGAGCAGGTTCTCCTCCACCGTCAGCGCCGGATAGACCCGCACCTGCTGGAAGGTGCGCATCAGCCCCGCGCGCGCCACATGCTCCGGCCGGAGCCCGAGCAGGTCCTGCCCGCCCAGCCGGACGCGGCCGGCATCGGCCGGCTGGAAGCCGGTGATGAGGTCCACGGTCGTGCTCTTGCCCGAGCCGTTCGGGCCGATGATCGCGGTGATGCTGCCCTTGGTGAGCGCGAAGCCGACGCCGTCCACCGCGCGCACGCCGGCATAGGCCTTGGAAAGCCCCTCGGCGAGCAGCAGCGGCGCGCTCATCCGCCCTCCGCCGGACGCTGCAGCCCGGGCGCGGCCGCGCCCCTGGGACCCGCGCGGCGCCAGGCCTCGCCACGGCGCGCCTTCAGCCAGCCCGCGAGGCCATAGGGCATGAAGGTGACGGCGAGGATCAGCAGCAGCCCGTAGAGGATCATCCGGAGATCGTTCGAGAAGCGCAGCGCCTCCGGCAGGATCGCCATCACCACGCCGGCGATCAGCACGCCCCAGAAGGAACCCATGCCGCCGAGGATCACCATGATGAGGAAGGTCTGGATGTAGTAGAGGTCGAGGATCAGCGGATCGACGATGGTCAGGTGGAACACGAAGACCGCGCCCGCCATGCCGGTCAGCGCCGCGGCCACCACGAAGGCGAAGAGCCGGTAGGCGCGCGGCGCGATGCCGTGCGCGCGCGCCAGCTCCTCGTCCTGCCGGATCGCGAGCAGGGTGCGGCCGAGGCGCGAGCGCGCGATGGCGAACAGCAGCCCGAGCGCGGGCAGCGCGAAGCCGATCGCCCAGTAGTAGGTGTCGCCCGGCGGCGGCAGGCCGAGAAGCCGCGGCAGGCCGAGCCCGGGGATGCCGAGCGCGCCGCGCGTTACCTCCGTCCAGTCGCGCGCCAGCGTCAGCACCAGCAGCGTGAAGGCAAGCGAGACGACGACGAAGGAATGGCGGTTGAGCCGCAGCGCCGCATGGCCGACGCCGGCCGCCACCACGGCGCAGACGAGGCCGGCAAGGAGGAAGGCCGGCAGCACCGGCAGGCCGAGATCCATCACCGCGATCGCCGCGGCATAGGCGCCGATCCCCCAGAAGCCGAGCTGCGCGAAGGAGAGCAGGCCGGCGAAGCCATAGACGAGGTTCAGCGACATCGCCGCGACCGTGAACACCGCGGCATTGATCGCGACATAGACGGTGTACTGGCCGGGCGCCCAGAACGGCAGCGCGAGCACCGCCGCGAGCCCCGCCGCGACCATCGGCGCACGCAGGCGATCCAGCAGCTCCATCGCCTCAGCCGACCCGGATGCGCGTGGCGAACAGGCCCTGGGGCCGCAACAGCAGCACCAGGATCATCGCCAGGAACACGATCGCCTCCTGCCAGACGATGGTCAGGAAGCCGCCGACGATGCTCTCCGCCACGCCGAGCACGACCGCCGCGATCGCTGCCCCGCGCAGATCGCCGAGGCCGCCGATGATGACGAGCGCGAAGGCCTTGAACAGCAGCGCCTGGCCCATGATCGGCTGCACGAGATAGACCGGCGCGAGCGCCGCGCCGGCGATGCCGCAGAGCGCGCAGGCCAGCATCATCGCGTTGCGCGCCACCCGCCGCGGCTGGATGCCGACCATGAGCGCGGCTTCGCGGTTCTGCGAGATCGCGCGCATCGCGCGGCCGAACTGCGTGCGCGTAAGGATCAGCCAGAGCGCCAGGAAGCAGCCCAGCGCGAGCCCGCCTGCCGCGAGCCGCGTCGCCGTGATGCGGATGTCGCCGATCGAGACGCCGGCGAAGCCGAACTCCGTGTCCACCATCCGCCCCGAGGCCGTGAACAGCCACTGCACGCCGTGCAGCAGGATGATCGAGAGGCCGGTGGTGACGAGGATCGAACGTTCGAAATCCGTCTCCTTCAGGCGCGCGAACAGCAGCTCGAACATCGCCAGGCCGAGCAGCGCGGTGATCGCCATGGAGACCGCGATGGAAGGCAGATAGAGCAGCCCGAGCACCGGCGTGACGAGCGCCATCGCATAGGCGCCGAGCATCAGGAACTCGCCATGCGCGAAGTTGACGATGCGCAGCACGCCGTAGACCAGCGCGAGCCCCACCGCGATGAGTGCGTAGATCAGCCCGATGGCGAGGCCGTTGAACAGCAGCTGCGCGAAGAACACCGCATCCATGCCGGCGCATCCCCTGCCCGCGCGGCGGCGCCGGTGCCGCCCTCGCGCGCGACTATCGAGGCCAGGCGAAGCTTCCGCAAGTCTCCGCTTGACGCCGCACCCGGTGATCCGCTGCGATGCGGGCCGCGCGCGGATCAGCGCCGCGCGCGGTTCCGCGACAGAGTGAGGGGGTGCTTCGCGCATGAGCAGTTTCAGCCGCCGTCTGCTTGCAGCAGGCGCAATCCTCGCCGCGGGCCTGCTCGCGCAGCCGGGCGCCGCGACCGCGCAGATCCGCATCGGCGTGAGCCTGCCCGATACCGGCCCCGCCTCCACCGCGGCGATGTGGGAACGCTGGGGCACCGAGCTCGCGATGGAGGAGATCAACGCCGCGGGCGGCGTGCTCGGCCAGCGGATCCAGCTCGTCTACGCCGACAACCGCTGCAATCCGTCCGAAGGCGTGGGCTCGGTCAACCGGCTCATCCAGGAGCGGGTGGTGGCGGTGGTCGGCGCGCATTGCAGCTCGGCGACCATCGCCGCGATGCCGCTGGTGCGCGATGCGCGCATCCCGATGCTCACGGGCATCTCCTCCTCGCCGCGCATCACGGAGCTTTCGGGGCGGAACGGCAACCCGTTCATGTTCCGCCTCCAGCCTTCCGACCTGATCATGATGGAGCAGCTCGCGAAGTTCCTCGCGCGGGCGCGGCAGTTCACCCGCGTCGCGGTGCTGGCCGAGGACAGCGATTTCGGCCGCGGCGGCGTGCAGTCCTTCACCACCTATGCCGGCCAGGCGGGGCTGCAGATCATCTCGCAGGATTTCCACCCGCAGCAGATCGCCGACTACACCACGATCCTGACGCGCATCCAGTCGCGGCGGCCGGATGCCATCGCGCTCTTCCAGCTCGGCAACGACCAGGCGAACTTCATGCGCAACTTCCAGCAGATGGGCCTGCGCATGCCCTTCACCGGGCGCGTCGAGCTCGGCGGGCAGAACCAGCGCTTCATCGAGGCCGGCGCGATGGAAGGCTCGGTCAGCATCTGGCCCTATTCGCACGACGTGGACACGCCGCAGAACCGCTCCTTCGTGGAGCGCATCCGCGCCCGCCACAACACCGCGCCCTATCTCCAGACCTGGTCGGGCTATGAAAGCGTGAAGATCTTCGCCCAGGCGATCCGCGAGGCCGGCGCCGCGGAAGGCCCGCGCATCCGCGACGCGATGGCGGCGATGCGCTACCAGACCGTGCTCGGCCCGGTAATCCGCTTCGACGAGGAGAACCAGGCCGGCACCGTGCTGGTGGTGCAGCGCGTGCAGAACCGCCGCGTCGAGGTGGCGGAAGTCGTGGACCTGCGCGCCGGCCAGCAGTAGGGGCGCGCCGCCCGGGCCTCAGCCCGGCGTGAGCCCGACCGCCTCGGCGAACCACGCGACCTGCTCGCGGTATTCGCCGAGGTCCTTTGCGGGGAACATCAGCCCGCAGCAATGCTGCACGCCGATCGCCGCGAGCCCGGCCACCTTCTCGCGGATCACCTCCGGCGTGCCGATCAGGTTCGCCACAACCTGCTGCGACAGGTCGCGCCCGGTATAGGCCAGCGAGACGCGGTGCGCGACGAGGTCGGACGCCATGTAGCGCGCTTCCGCGGCTTCCATCGTGCGGTCGAGCGTGACGGAGAACTGTGGCGCCACCTCGATCGCCATCGGATCGCGGCCGAGCTCGGCCGCGCGGGCGCGCAGCAGGCGGATGCGCTCGGCGAGTTCGGGCCAAGGGCGCCAGCCGGCCATCCAGCCCTGGCCATGCCGCGCCGCGCGCTCCACCGCCGCGATGTTGTGCCCGCCGACATAGACCGGCAGCGGCGATTGCCGCGGCTTCGGCGCGAAGGCGACATCGCGGCAGGCGTAGTATTTCCCCTCGAAGCTGGTCCGCGGCTGATCGAACAGCGCACGGATCATCGCCAGCGCCTCCTCCATCATCTCGCCGCGCTTCGCGGTGGCGGCGAGCCGAGGCGCCCATGCCTCGAACTCCTCGCGATAGGCGCCGATGCCGATGCCGAGGTCGAAGCGCCCGGCCGACATCGCATCCAGCGTCGCCGCCTGCTTCGCAAGCCAGAGCGGATCGCGCATCGGCAGCACCGCGACCGAGGTGCCGACACGCAGCCGCGTCGTCGCCGCCGCGCAGAAGGCGAGCACCGTCATCACCTCGTAGAAGCGCGGCACCTTCCCGGGAAACTTCTTCTCGACGTAGTGCTGCGTCGTGATGTGGTCGTTGCCCCAGACGCCGAGATAGCCGAGCCGCTCGCAGAGCTGCGCGAGCGGCACGAAATCCTCGGCCTCGACGAAGGGGATCGGGTGCATCACGCCCTCGAACCCCGTGGGCAGGCAGACGCTGAACAGCATGCGGCGGCTCCGGCGGCGGAGGCGCCAGCATGATCGCGGCGTGCGGCGCGGGCAATGCGCCCGCGCGTCAGCCGGCCGCGCGCGCCGCCGGATCGAGCGCCTGCCAGGCCGCGCCGAGCCGGCTCGACCCGAGGGCCGCCGCCATGAAGCGCATGCCGCGCAGGCCCTCCTCGATCCCCGGGATCGGCGCCTGTTCCGCCGCCGCGCCGTCCGCGGCGCCGCCGATCCGGTCGGCGAAGTCGCGGTAGATCTGCGCGAAGGCCTCCAGATAGCCCTCGGGGTGGCCCGCCGGGATGCGCGTCGCCCAGGCGGCGGCAGGCAGGACGCCGGCGCCGCTGCGCTGGAGGGTCCGCGCCGGCTCTCCGAACGGCGCGTGGGTCAGCGTGTTCGGCTGTTCCTGCGACCATTCCAGGCCGCCGGCCTCGCCATAGACGCGCAGGCGCAGCGCGTTGGCGTTGCCCGGCGCCACCTGGCTGCACCAGAGCATCCCCTGCGCGCCGCCGGCGAAGCGCAGCATCATGTGCGCGTTGTCGTCCAGCCGGCGGCCGGGCACGAAGGTGGAGAGCTGCGCCGCGAGACTCTCGACGCGCAGGCCGGTGACGAACTCGGCGAGGTTGAAGGCATGCGTGCCGATGTCGCCGACGCAGCCGACCGCACCGCTGCGCGCGGGATCGGTGCGCCACTCGGCCTGCTTCTGGCCGGTCGCCTCCAGCCGTTCCGTCAGCCAGTCCTGCGCGTATTCCACCTGCACGACGCGAACCCGGCCGAGCGCGCCCGCCGCGACCATCGCGCGCGCCTGCCGCACCATCGGGTAGCCGGTGTAGTTGTGCGTGAGCGCGAAGCGCGCCGTGCTCGCCCGCGCCGCCCGCGCCAGCGCTTCGGCGGCTTCCATGGTGTGGCAGAGCGGCTTGTCGCAGATCACGTGGATGCCGGCCTCGAGGAAGGCGATGGCGGGTGCCGCGTGCAGGTGGTTCGGCGTGACGATCGCCACCACCTCCACGCCGTCGGGCCGCGCCCGCTCGGCCGCCACCATCTCCTCCCAGCCCGCATAGGCGCGATCCGGCACCACGTGCAGCTCCGCGGCGCTGGTCTTCGCACGCTCCGCGTCGGAGGAGAAGGCGCCGGCCACCAGCTCGTAGCGGTCGTCGAGCCGGGCGGCAATGCGGTGGACGGCGCCGATGAAGGCGCCCTGTCCGCCGCCGACCATGCCGAGGCGGAGCCGGCGCATCATCGCACGAGCCCCAGGAGGCGGCGGTTCGCCGCCTCGTCCACGCCGCTGGCCGCGAAATCGTCGAAGGCGCGGGAAGCGACGCGGATGATGTGCGCCGCGATGAAGGGCGCGCCCTCGGCCGCGCCCTGCTCGCTGTCCTTGATGCAGCATTCCCATTCGAGCACGGCCCAGCCATCGAAGCCGTACTGGCTGAGCTTCGAGAAGACCCCGGCGAAATCCACCTGGCCGTCGCCGAGCGAGCGGAAGCGGCCGGCGCGCTGCGCCCAGGGCGCATAGCCGGAATAGACGCCCTGCCGGCCGGTCGGGTTGAACTCCGCATCCTTGGCGTGGAAGGCGCGGATGCGCGCATGGTAGATGTCGATGAAGGCGAGGTGATCCAGCTGCTGCAGCACGAAATGGCTCGGGTCGTAGAGGATGTTGCAGCGCGGATGATGGCCGACGCGGTCGAGGAACATCTCGAAGGTCGTGCCGTCGAACAGGTCCTCGCCGGGATGGATCTCGTAGCAGAGGTCCACGCCCGCCTCGTCGAAGGCATCGAGGATCGGCCGCCAGCGCCGCGCGAGCTCGTCGAAGGCGGTCTCGATCAGGCCGGCCGGGCGCTGCGGCCAGGGATAGGCATAGGGCCAGGCGAGCGCGCCGGAGAAGCTCGCATGCGCGGTGAGGCCGAGGCGGCGCGAGGCGCGGGCGGCGAGCATCATCTGCTCGGTCGCCCAGGCCTGGCGCGCCGCCGGATCGCCGCGGACGCCGGGTGCGGCGAAGCCGTCGAAGGCCAGGTCATAGGCCGGATGCACCGCGACGAGCTGGCCCTGCAGATGCGTCGAGAGCTCCGTCAGCTCGAGCCCGGCCTCGGCCAGCGTGCCGCGCACCTCGTCGCAGTAGTCCTGGCTCCCGGCGGCGCGCGCCAGGTCGAACAGACGCGCATCCCAGGAGGGGATCTGCACGCCCTTGTAGCCGTGGCCCGCGGCCCATCGCGCGATGCCGCGCAGATCGTTGAACGGCGCCGCATCGCCGGCGAACTGGGCGAGGAAGATCGCCGGCCCCTTGATCGTGCGCATCATCTTCACGTCTCCCGGTTCAGATCCTGCCCCGCAGCTTCTCGCCGACGGTGCGGAACGCCTTGAGATAGACCTCGTTCGTCGCGAAGGGGATCAGCGTCACGTCGTCCTGCGGCGCGGCCGTCCAGTCGCCGAACCAGGTGGCGAAGCAGCGGTCGCCATCCGTCACGCGCCACAGCCGCGGGCCGCTGACATAGTGCATCCAGGGGATGTCGCACTTCGTGATGAAGTAGGAATAGCTCATCTCGCTGTCGTCCAGATGCAGCAGCTTCTCGTGCAGATGCCCCTCCCCGAAATGGAAGTCGCGCGTGCCCGAGACCTTGTCGCTGCGTGCGCCGTCCAGCATGTGCATCCGCGTGATCGCATCGTGCCAGCCGGCCATCGAGGCGAAGTCGCGGATCACGCCCCAGACCTCGCGCGCCGGCGCGTCGAGCACGGTGCTGCACCAGACCTTGTTGGGCGGGAAGCCGGACCAGCGCTTCGCGCCCGCGGGCGGCGTGCGGCCCGGCAGCGCCCGCTTCAGCGCGTCCCAGCCGCCCTGGAACACCGCGTTCGAGACGATGTCCACGTATTTCCCGGCATCCTCCGGCGCCTCGTCGAAATGCGCCTCCCATTCGGCGAAGGTACGGTCGCTGTCGGTCACGGGCATCAGCTGCACGCGCGCGACGTAGTTCGCCACCGGGAAGGCCGGCGTCTCGAAGTTGTAGGTGAAGCGGCAGTCGCGGTCGCTCAGGCTCAGCAGCCGCTCGCGCACCATCGTGCCGTCCTGCAGCCAGAAGCGGCGCACGCAGCCGACCACGTCGGGGTCGAGCCCGTCCTCGATCTCCGATCGCGCGATGGCGGGATGCCAGGACGGCAGCCCGTTGAAGTCCCGGATCGTCGCCCAGACGGTCTCGATCGGCGCATCCAGGATGGTGGAGGCATAGGCGCGGGCCATGCGGCGATTCTCCGCTCAGAAGCTGATGGACTTGAACGCGCGGGTCTGCGCGGTCAGCGCGATCTCGGTCGGCAGGCGTTCCATGCTGGACGCGCCGTAGAAGCCGTTCACGCCCTCGGTGTGGCGCAGGACGTAGCCCGCATCCTCCGGCGTCGCGATCGGACCGCCGTGGCAGAGCACGAGGATGTCGGGCCGGACGCGGCGCGCGGCATCGGCCATCTCCTGCACGAGCCTCGGGCAGTCCTCGAGCTTGAGCGCCGTCCGCGCGCCGATCGCGCCGCCGGTGGTCAGGCCGAGATGCGGCACCAGGATGTCGGCGCCCGCCTCCGCCATCGCCTTCGCCTCGTCGGGATTGAACACGTAGGGCGTGGTCAGCATGTCCTTCGCATGCGCCAGGCGGATCATGTCCACCTCGTGCCCGTAGCCCATGCCGGTCTCCTCGAGATTGGCGCGGAAGGTGCCGTCGATGAGGCCGACCGTCGGGAAGTTCTGCACGCCGGCGAAGCCGAGCGCAGCGAGTTCGTCCAGCAGATGGTCCATGATCGCGAAGGGATCGGTGCCGTTGACGCCCGCCAGGACCGGCGTGCGCTTCACCACCGGCAGCACCTCGCGCGCCATCTCCTTCACGATCTCGTTCGCGTTGCCGTAGGCGAGCACGCCGGCGAGCGAGCCGCGGCCAGCCATCCGGTAGCGGCCGGAATTGTAGATGACGATGAGGTCGATGCCGCCCTCCTCCTCGCATTTCGCGGAAAGCCCCGTCCCGGCGCCGCCGCCGATGATCGGCTGCCGCCGCGCGACCATCGCGCGGAAGCGGTCCAGCAGGTCCTTGCGGTTGAAGCGCGGCATGGTCAGGCGATCTCCCGGAAGGCGGCCAGCACGGCATCGGCGAAGGCGCGGTCGTTGATCGCGGCCGGCACCTCGATCAGGCGGCGGCCCGGCGCGGGCTCGAAGCCGGCGCGGATGGTCTCGAACAGCGCGGCATCGGCCTCGGGGTCGTGGAAGGGCATGCCAGGCACGTCGATGGCGGAGACGCCGCCCAGCGGCAGCAGGAAGCGCACAGGGCCTTCCATCCGGTTCAGCCGCTCCACGATGAAGCGGCCGATCGCCGCATTCTCCTCGGCGGTGGTGCGCATCAGCGTCACCTGCGGGTTGTGGACGTAGAGATTGCGGCCGGCGAACCTGGCGGGCACGGTTTCCTTCGCGCCGAAATTCACCATGTCCACCGCGCCGACGCTGCCGACATAGGGCAGCCTCGTGCGGATCGGCGCCCCGAAGCGGTCGGCATCGCAGGGGAAGACGCCGCCGACGAGGAAATCCGGCACCTCGGTCGTGGTGATGTCGAGCAGCGCGGCCACCAGGCCGGAATCCGCGAGCTTCTCCATGCTGCGCCCGCCCGCGCCGGTGGCGTGGAAGACGTAGCACTCATGCGTCGGCTCGAGCGCCTCGCGCAGCATGGTGATGCAGGCGGTGGTGACGCCGAACATCGTCATCCCGAGCCCCGGCTTCTCCGCCGCCGCGGCGGCCGGCGGCGCGTTGAGCGCCATTCCCGCGGCGGCATGCGCGGCATTGGCGATGACGCGGCGCGAGATGCCGTTGATGCCGGCGACATCCACCACCGAATACATCATCGCGATGTCGGACGGCCCGACATAGGGCGCGACATTGCCCGAGGCGACGGTGCTGACCATCAGCTTCGGCGTGCCGATCGGCAGGCCGCGCATCGCCTGGGTGACGAGCGCGGTGTTGCCCGACCCGCCGAGCCCGAGCACCGCGCCGATATCCGTCCTGGCCGCGAGCCAGCGAGAGAGCGCCTCCGCCATGCCCGCCACCGCCTTGCCGCGGTCATCGAGGCCGAGCACGGCGCCGCTGCCCTCGGGGTGGTGCGCGGCGATCGCGGCGGCCGTGACGTCGGCACCCTCGCCTGCCCCTCTCGTGCCGACATCCACGAGCACCGGCTCGGCGCCCGCGCGGCGGACGCAGTCGGCGGCGAAGCGCAACTCCTCGCCCTTGGTGTCCATGGTGCCGACGACATAGACCTTCGCCATCGCGCCCTCCCTGCTCAATGTCCGCCCGCAGCGACGCCGAGATAGCGGCGCTGCAATTCCTGATCCTCGGCGAGCTCGCGGGCCGGCATGCGCGCCGCGATGCGCCCGGTGACCATGATCGCGACCTCGTCGGCCACCTCCGTCGCGACGCGCAGGTTCTGCTCGACGAGCAGCAGGCCCATCCCCTCGTCCGGCAGGGCGCGCAGCACCTCGATCAGGTGGTCCACGATCACCGGGGCGAGGCCCTCGCTCGGCTCGTCCATGATGACGAGCTTCGGGTCCATCAGCAGCGCGCGCGCGATGGCGAGCATCTGCTGCTCGCCGCCGGACAGCTCCGTGCCGCCGTTGCGGCGCCGCTCCGCGAGCCGCGGGAAGGTCTGGTAGACGCGCTCGGGCGTCCAGCGCGCGCCGCGCCGCGCGACGAGGCGCAGATGCTCGTCCACCGACAGCGAGGGGAAGGTCCGCCTGCCCTGCGGCACCAGCGCGATGCCGCGGCGCGCGATGCGGAACGGCGGCAGGCCGTTCAGCGCCTCGCCGGCCAGCGCGATCCCGCCCTCGGCCACGGCGACGAGGCCCATCACTGCCTGGCAGAGCGTGGTCTTGCCCATCCCGTTGCGGCCGACGATCGCCATCGGCCGCGCGCCGACGGACAGCGAGACGCCCTGCAGGATATGCGCCTGGCCGAAGCGGACATGCAAGTCGCGCACCTCCAGCATCAGTGCCCGCCCCCCAGATAGATCGCCTGCACCACGGGATCCTGCTCGATCCGGTCCGGCGTCGCCTCCACCACCACCTCGCCGTCCTTCATCACCGTCACGACGTCTGCCGCGGGCAGCGCGATGTCCATGTCGTGCTCGATCAGGATCAGCGTCAGCGTGCGCGGCAGGTCGTGCAGCAGGCGCAGCAGGTCGGGCCGGTCGCCGGGCGAGAGGCCGGCCGCGGGCTCGTCCAGCATCAGCACGCGCGGATCGCCGGCCAGCGCCATGCCGACCTCGAGCTGGCGGCGCTGGCCGTGGCTGAGGTTCACCACTTCCGCCTCCAGCAGATGGCCGAGGCGCATGCGGTCCGCGAGTTCCCGCGCCCTCGCCATGCCGGCATCGGCGCGCCCGGGGCGGAGGAAGGAGAAGCGGTGGGGCCGCAGCCCGCGCACCGCGATGAACAGGTTCTCGAGCACCGAAAGTCCGTTAAACAGCAGCGAGGTCTGGTAGGTGCGCCCGATGCCGAGCCGGGTGCGCTGGTGCGGGCGGAGCCGCGTGATGTCGGTGCCGAACAGCGCGATGGTGCCGGCGGTGGGCGGGAAGTCGCCGCAGATCGCGTTGAACAGCGTGGTCTTGCCGGCGCCGTTCGGGCCGAGCACGGCGCGCCGCTCGCCCGGCATGACGTCGAAGGTGACGTCGCGCACGGCCTGGAGCGCGCCGAAGCGGCGGCTGACGCCGCGGAGCCTGATGGCGGGAACGGTCACGGTCTGCCGGGATCCTGGAAAGCGGGGCCGGCACGGGGCCGGCCCCGCCGGGGCTCACGAGGTGGCGACGCAGCCCGGGTTGTCGCGCGAGGGCGAGCCGAGTGCCAGGAACTGCGGCTCCGGCATGCCGAGCGTCTGGTTCACCGCCCGCGCGCGGTCGAAGGCGACGACGACGGCATTGCCGCCGCGCTCCTCGATCCGGTTCAGGAATATATCGGAGATCGCCTGGCGGTTGTGGTCGAGCCTGACCGCGGCGCCGGTCGGCGCCGTCACCTGCGCCGCCGCCAGCGCCCGCTGGAACGCCGCCTGGTTGCCCGAGAGGTCGCCGTTCACCGCGTTGAGCGCGCTGAGGATGCCGTAGAGGTTTGTCGCGTAGTTCACCGCATGGATCGAGGGCGAGGCGAAGCCGCCCTCATTGGCCCAGCGGCGGCGGTAGCGGGCGACGAACTCGTTCCAGGTCGGGTCGTCGATGATGTCGGCGATCGGCCCGCCGGAGAGCATGCCCACCATCACCCGCCGGTGCGGGCCGCGCGCCGAGAGCATGGTCTGGTCGGCCATGATCGAGCCGCCGACCAGCGGCTTGTTGCCGCCCGCCTGCGCGTACTGCGTCATGAAGGCGAGCCCGTCCGTGCCGCCATGCACGATGACGATGGCGCCGGCGTTGGAGCGGTTGATCTGCGCGATCTGGGAGGTGAAGTCGGTGGTGCCGAGCGGCGCCCAGTAATGCGTCACGCGGCCGCCGAGGCGGCAGAACTCCAGGTTGAAGCCGAACACCTGCGCATAGGGGAAGGCGTAGTCGCCCGCGGTGACCGCGACCTCGCGGATGCCGAGCCCGTGGATGTGCCGCCCGAGGCCCGCCATCCACTGCGTGCCGTCCGTCGAGAAGCGGAAGAAGTTGGGCGAGGGGTTGCGCAGCGTGGTGTCGGAGGCGCCGGAGGAGCCGTTGACGATGGTCTTGCCGGTCAGCGTGCGCGAATAGTCGCGCAGCGCGATGCCCTCGGCGCCGGAGAGCGGCCCGAGGATGATGTCCACGTTGTCCTGCTCGATCAGCTTGCGCGCGCGGGCCAGCGCGACATCGGCCTGGGCGTTCGAGCTCTCGCGGATGAACTCGATCCGCCGGCCGCCGGCGGTGTGGTTGATCCGCTCGAGCTCCATCTGCACGCAGCGATAGGCGTCCTGCCCGCCGGTGGCGAAGGGCCCTTCGAGGGTGGTGAGCCCGCCGAGGCGGATCGGCGCGTTCTGCGCGATGGCGGGGGCGGCGAGCGCGCCGGCGGCGAGGCCGGCGCCGCCGAGCAGCGCGGCGCGGCGGGTGAGACGGATGGTCATGACGGATCCTCCTTCGTTGTCCGTGTCGGTGAGGCGCGGGGCCGGACTTTCCCGCGGTGGTACGCCCCTCATCGGCGCAGCCCGCCGAGCAGCCGGCGCAGCCGGGCGCCGAGGCCGATCGCGCCGTCGGGCGAGAGCAGCACGATCGCCAGGAAGACCAGGCCGATGAGGGTGTTGAAGCGGTCGCGGTCGTAGATCGTGGCCGCGAAGGTGTCGAAGACGGTGAAGATGAGGGAGCCGATGAAGGCGCCGACCGGGTGGCCGAGGCCGCCGACCACGCTCATGATCAGCACGTTCACCGTCGCGCCGAGCCCGATCGTGCCCGGCGAGATGCCGATGTTGTAGATCGTCGAGAGGACGCCCCCGCAGCCGGCGATGAAGCCGGCCACGCCGAAGGCGGCGATGCGGTGCAGCGCGACCGAATAGCCGAGCGCGGCGACGCGGCGCGGATTGTCGCGGATGCCCTGGAGCACGAGGCCGAAGGGCGACTTCACGATGTAGAGCACCGCGAGATAGAGCAGCACGGCGGTGCCGAGCGCGATGTGGTAGAACAGCAGCGGGTTGCGGAAGTCGAGCCCGAACAGCGAGGGCCCGACGACGTTGCGGATGCCCTCGTAGCCGTTGAACCAGGCGATGTTGGTCTCGATGAAGCGGAACACCCCCATCGCGAGCGCGAGCGTGATCATCAGCAGGTAGATGTCGCGCGTGCGCACGCTGATCGCGCCGACCAGCAGGCCCATCGCGGTCGCGGCCAGCAGGCCGAGCGGGATGGCCGCGGCATAGCCGAGCCCGCCGACGATCCGCGGCACCGCGCCGTCCACGAAGACCGCGAGCGCGTAGCCCGCGACCCCGGCGATCATCATCTGCGCGAGCGAGACGAAGCCGCCATAGGTCGCCAGGAAGGTCAGCGACATGGCGATGATGCCGAAGACGATCGCGCGGCCCAGCACGTTCGCCGTCCAGAACTGCGCCTGGTTGGCCGGCAGGACCTGCGGCAGCAGCCAGGGCAGCGCCAGCAGCACCGCGAGCACGAGCAGGAACCAGCCGCCCGCGCTACGCACGGCCGAGGATCCCCTGCGGCCGCAGCGCGAGGACCGCCACCATCATCACGAAGGTGAGGATCACCGAATAGGTCGGGAACAGCGCGAGCCCGATCTGCTCCGCGAGACCGACCAGCACGGCGCCGAGCGCGGTGCCGGTCACGCTGCCCATGCCGCCGACGATGACGACGACGAGCGAGATCAGCAGGAAGCGCCCGTCGGCGCCCATGGCGAGCGGCTGCGCCGTGGCGCCGATCACGCCGCCGAGCCCGGCCAGCGCGGCGCCGAGCGCGAAGACCGCGACGCCGACGAGGGGCACGTTCACGCCGCAGGCGCCGAGCATCTGCCGGTCGTCCACGCCGGCGCGGATCATCATGCCGAGCTTCGTCCGGTTCAGCAGCAGCCAGAGCGCGATGCCGACCGCGACCGCGATGCCGATCTGCACCAGGCGGAAGGTCGGGTAGCCGCCGACACCAGGCACGCGGGTGGAGCCGAAGATCGCGTCGGGCGCGAAGAACTGGCGCGGCGTGCCGCCGTAGAAGGCCAGGAGCTGGTCGGCGACGATGATCGAAAGCCCGATCGTCACCAGCGCCTGGCGCAGCTCCTGCCCCTGCATCCAGCCGAGCAGGACGACCTGCATGAGCGCCCCGAACACCGCGGCGAAGGCGACGCCGGCCGCGAGGCCGACATACCAGGCGTACCAGACATCGCGGTCGTAGAGCGGCTCGAACACCGAATAGCCGACATAGCCGGCGATCAGGTACAGCGCGCCATGCGCCATGTTCACCACGCGCATGAGGCCGAAGATGAGCGAGAAGCCGCTCGCCACGATGAAGTAGAGCGCGGCCAGCGTGAGCCCGTTCAGCACGATGGTGGCCGCAAGATCCATGCGCCGGCCTGCTCCTCCCTGGTGGCGTCACGGCGCCCGTTGGGGTGGAGAGTGGGCGGGGCGGGCGGGCCGCAGCAAGATGGTATTCCCGCAATGTTTGGGTAAGATCGGGTAATGACGGACCCCCGCCCGCGCCAGCTCCGGCTCTGCGCACGGCTCGATGGCCTCGACGCCGCGGAGCGCGCGCGCCGCCTCTTCGTCCCCGCGCTCGCGTCCTTCCCGCCGGCCACCTGGCCGCTCGCCGCGCTGCTGCCGGTGCTCGACGTGAACGGCGCGCTCCGCGCGGCGCTCGAATCGCGCCGGCCGTTCCGCGCGGCGCCGCCTTCCGTCGGCGTCTTCGCCTGCGACCCGTTCCTGCGCCTGGCCGACCTGCTCGCCCTGCTGCGCCGCGCCGGCGTGACCTCCATCGTCAACTACCCGAGCGTGCAGCTCTTCGAGGGGGAGACGGCGGCCGCGCTCGCCTCGGTCGGCTATCGCGTCGAAGCGGAGTTCCGGCTGCTCCTGCGCTGCGCGGAAGCGGGCTTCGCCGTCATCGCCTGCGCCGCCTCGCGCCGCGCCGTGGATGCCGCGCTCGGCCTCGGGCTGCGGCGGATCCTGCTGCATCCGGGCCTGGTTCCGCCAGCCGACCCCGCGGCCTGGTGGGCCGCGCTCGCCGGGCCGGTCGCCATCGAGGGCGGCGAGGCGCTGGCCTGGGTGCCGGGCGATCAGGCGTCGAGGCCGAGGCGCCGCATCCGGTTGTAGAGCGTCTTGCGCGCGATGCCGAGGAAGGAAGCGGTCTCGCCGCGGCGAAAGCGGTGGCGGCGCAGCGCATCGAGGATCCAGGCACGCTCATCCGCCGGCTCCGGCGCCGCGGGCGCGCTGGCAAGGCCCAGCTGCGCCTCGATCGCGGCGAGCGTCACGCGCCCCTGCACCGCCTCCATCGCCGCCCGCGTCAGCACCTCGGAGAGCTGGCGGAGGTTGCCGGGCCAGGTCTGCACCATCAGCAGCCGGAGCGCGGTGGGCTCGAGCTGCACCGGCGGGCGCGCCGCGGCTTGCGCATCCGGCCGCTGCGCGGCGCGCAGCATCGCCCGCGCCAGGATCGGCAGGTCCTCCATCCGCTCGCGCAGGGGCGGCACCGGCAGGCGCTGCGCCGACAGCGCGCGCGCCATCGCCTCGCCGCCTGGCGGATGGGTGAGCACCAGCCGCGCGCGCGGCGCGCGCTCGCCGGGCCTGGCGAAGCGATCGAAGCTGCCCCGCTCGATCCAGTCCGCGAGCCGCGCGCGCAGCCGGGGCTGCAGCGCATCCGCATGCTCGATGACGAGCGTGCTCTGCCGCTGCGCGAGCAGGGCGGAGGGCCCGCCCTCCCCGAACAGGCGCGGCGCGATGTCGTCCCGCGCATCGAGGAAGGCGAGCCCGCCGGCGCGCCCGCTCGCCAGGTGGATGGCGCGCGCGATGGTGGTCCGCCCGGCGCCCGGCTCGCCTTCCACCAGGATCGGCAGGTCGGTCGCGACGAGCCGCGCGATCCGCGCCGCGAGCTGGCGCGCCGCCTGCGAGCGGCCGACCAGGCCCGGCAGGTCCGCCGCCTCCGGCGCGGCGCTGTCGCGGAACAGCGCGGCGGTCTTGAAGGCGGAGGTGGTCTGCATCACCGACATCTCGAGCGGCAGCCGGTCGAGCGTGGAGCCGCCGACATAGCCATCGGCGCGCGAGGCCTCGCAGACATGCAGGAAATGGCCGGGATCGACGATCGGCCCGCCCTCGACGAAGCAGAGCGTGCCGGGCGCGCGGCGCCGGACATGGCGGAACAGGCGCCGCGCCCGCTCCGCCGCCTGGTCGAGCGGCACGCCGCTCGGCACGCCCTGGCTGCCGCCGGAATTCCAGCCGAAGTTCAGGCAGACGCGCTCCACCCCGGCGGCGAGCATCGCATCCACCTCCTCCCGCGTCTTGGCGTAGCCGAGCGTCGCGAGCCCCATCGCGCGCGCCGCGCGCAGCATCGCGACCTCGCGCCCGAAGCCGAGCCCGGCGCGTTCCAGCGCAGCACGGAAGGCGCCGTCGTGGTGGATGGCGGTCGGGAAGTTCGTGACGCCCTGGTAGCCGGCGTCGCGGATGCGGCGCAGCATCGCCTCCAGCGGGTGGCGCGGATCGCAGGCGGCGGCGCCGAAGAAGACCGGGATCGCGACGCGGTCCAGGATCTCCGCCCGGGCGAACTCGTCCGCGAAGGCGTTGCTGTCGCGGATCGGCAGCATGGCGGCGAGCGAGGGCGCGCCCATCACGCGCAGCCGCCCCGCGCTGAGCGCGAGCAGGAAATCCGCGCCGCCATCCGCCGCGGCGCGCGCCGTCATCCCGAGCCCGATGGCGGCGCCGACCAGGATCTCGCCGCGGCGCGGCATGGCAGCATCTCCCCGAAACGACGCATTCTTCGCCGCCCGCCGACAGAAGGCCAGCGGCGCCGCCGCGCCGGTCAGAACGGGATCGCGACCGCCGGCGCGGCGGGCGCGGCGAGGGCCGGCGGCGGCGCGCGCATTGCCTCGAGCAGGCCGGCATAGCCGCCCTCGTCGAGGCTCCACTGGTCGATGACGAGCTGCCCGGTCCCCTCGCGCTCCTGCAGCGCGGCGCCGACATGCGGACGGCAGGCCAGCAGGCGGGGCATGCGATTGGGCATGGTGGCCTCCTGTCCGAGAAACAGGGCGTTGGGCGCGGGAAGCTGCATCATCACGCTGTCCGGCGGCGGCGACACGAAGCGCACCGGCTGGCCGGGCCGCGGGGTGATGCCGAGCGCGGCGTAGAAGGCCCGCAGCGCCTCCTCCGCGGCCTCCGGGCTGGACCCGTCGGCCAGGTCGCCGCAGGCGGTGCGCCGATCGGCCCCCCAGCGCAGCTGCCCGCCTTCGCGATGGTCGGGCGGGCCGTATTTCGCCACCAGCCCCTGCTCGATCTGCGCCGGCGTCGCGGCGCCGCGCGGCAGCAGCAGGCGCCGCCAGACGCCGACGACCTGGCCCGGGGCTTCGCCGACGGCGGCGCGGTAGAGCCCGATCGCCTCGCGGTTGTCGCGCCGCACCAGCAGCAGGCCATCGGAATAGGGCCGGCGGCGCGCCGGATCGAGCATGGCCGGGGGCTCGAGGGCCAGCCGCGCCGGGTCGGCGAGATGGCGCTCCGCGGTCGCGACGGCCTCGGGCCAGGGCATGCCGATGGCCAGGCCGACCACATCGGGCATGTCGGTGGCGAGTTGCGACAGGGTGGCGACCGGCGGCAGCCGATCGGCCCGCAGCGCGGCGAGGGCCGTGGTGTCGGCCAGCGCGGCAAGCAGGCGGGTGACCGGGCCGCCCTGGTCGGCCTCGCCCTGCAGGATCACCCGCAGCACCGTGCCGCACGGTTGGTTTGCGGCCTCCAGGCTGCGCGGCCCCGGGGCGCCGCGCGGCTGGCCGAAGCGCGGCGGCGCCTCGTCCCACCAATGGGGCGGGTCGGGCGAGATCCGCAGCGCATGCGGGCAGCTCCGGCGTTCGGCCGGCAGCAGGGCGCGCCCGCCGGGTGCGGGGCCGAAGCTCCAGGCGAGTTCGAGGCCACGCAGCGGCATCCCGTGGACGGGCCGCTGCACCTGGCCGCCGCGCAGATGCGGCGGGCCGTATTGCGCGGTGAGCGCGGCCAGCACCTGCTCGGCCGGCATCGGCGCGGGCAGGTCCTGCTGGTGCAGGATGCCGACCACCGGCCCTTCCGCCTCGGCCAGGAACAGCGCGAGCTGCTCGCCGCCGGCGGCGCGCAGCGCCGCCACGCCATGCACCGGGGCGCCCGGGGGCGGGCCGGAGACGTTCGGCGGCTCGGCATGCAGGCGGAGCATCCGCGCATCCGCGCCGAGCCGGGCGAGCAGCAGCGGGCGGGCGGCGTCGAGGCCCTGGCCCGGATGCAGCCCGAACAGGGCCGGCCCGGCGGGCACCCCAACCGGCGCCCCCGCCGGCGCGCCCATCGGCGCGGCCGCAGCGGCGGGGGCCGGCGCGGCGCCGAGCCGGGCCAGCACGGTGCCATCCTGCACCGCCTCCGCGGCCTCGGCCGCCAGCGTGACCACCGGCCCCTCCGGGCCCATGGCATAGTCGGTGACGCGGAACCGCGCGGTCACCTCCACCGGGCGGCTGCCGGCGCCGGCGCGGCCGAGTGCCTCGGCCATCGCGGCCTCGATCACCAGCGCGTCGGGCGCGCCCTCGGCGAAGCGGAAGCGCACCGGCGGCCGCCCGCCGGTCAGGCGCTGCCCCTCCACCAGCCGGTCGGGCAGCAGGGGCAGGCGCAGCGCCTCGTTCCAGGGCCCGCGCAGGTGCAGCGCGTGGCGGTGGGTCGCGGCCTCGGGCAGGGCGGCGGCGCGGCGCTGGTTCCAGGCCATGAAGTGGCGCAGCAGGATCGGCTCCTCGGCCTGTCGCGCGAAGGCGGCCAGGGCCGGGCCCGTCACGCCCTCGGCCCAGGCATGGGCGGCCTCCGGGCGGCGCTGGAAGGTCGCCATCCAGTAGGGGCCGAAGCCGGTCTGAAGCGGATGCGCCGCCAAGCCGGCGCGCAGCGCCATCAGCAGCAGGGTGTCCTGTTCCGCCGACTCGTCCAGGACCAGCGCCGCCGGCGGGGTCAGGGGGGCGGCGAAGGCGGCGACCAGCCCGGCCTCGGCGCTGCGGCCGCGCAGCGCCTCCTCCCCGGCGATCAGGCGGGTGAGGCCGGGATCGGCGAAGATCGCCTGCTCGGTGACCTGCGCCTCCCACAGCAGCCGCTCGGTGTTGCCCTGCGGGATGCGGCGCGGCGGGGCCTCGAAGCGCAGCACCGTGCGGAGCTGCGCCATGCGCCGGTCGCCGTCGCCGGGCAGGCTGCGGAACAGCGCCGCGGCCTGGTCGGGCGGCACGGGCAGCGTGGCCGGCATGCCGCGATCCGGCAGGATCACCACCGGCGGTCCGGCGATTCCGGCGACGAGGGGCATCTGCTGGCCGCGCTCGACGATGGCGAAGCTGCCGGCGCGGGCATCGTAGGCCCCGATCGTCACGGAGCTGACCAGGGTGAGGGTGAGAGGGAAGGCGGCGGCCTGGCGGCGGATCAGCTCCGGCAGGTCGCGCGCGGCCCGCTCCCGGTTCGCCTCGCGGGCAAAGGCATCGGCACCGGCCCATTGGCGGCCGCTGGCGAAGCCCGCCTCCGGCGCCAGCGCGGTGGCGGCCAGGAGCCCGGCCGGATCCTCCAGCAGTTCGGGCAGGGCCGCGACCACCGCCCGGCCGAGCGCCAGCGGGGCGGCCCTGCGGCTGGCATGGTCGGTGAGCGAGAAGACGATGGCGGCGCCGTCCGGCGCCGCGCCGCCGGGCGCGGCCAGCGCCCCCGGCGCGGCCGGCTCGACCGGCAGGGCAAACACCGGCGGGGTGGCGCCGGCCGCGTCGCGATGCAGGGTGAGGGAGGTGATCCGCACCAGGATCGCGCCGCTGGTGCCGGTCCGCTCCGGCAGGACCTCGATCTCGGCCACCGCGGTCAGCCGCCGCTGCGGCCCGGCCGCGTCGAGCAGCCGCTCGGCGGTGGCGAGATCGAGGCGCTGGGCCGGCAGGGGCGAACTCGGCGCGAGGCTGGCGGAGAGGACCTGCGGCGGCATCAGGATCAGGCCGAGGGGACGGCCGGCGAAGCGCCAGGAATCGGTCAGCGGCCCGCCGAGATGCAGCGAGGCGAGGCGTTCGTCGTAGCGGCCGACGGTGACGGGCCCGACCAGGCGCAGCGGCATCGGCTCGGTCGCGGCCAGGGCGCGGAGGCGGGGCACGATCTCGGCGTTGAAGGCGTCGCGGGCGCGGATCTGCGCGATCTCGTTGGCACCGGCCAGCCGCGTCCATTCGATGACGCCGTCGGCGCGGCGCGTGAAGTATGGCGCGGCGAGGTCCGGCAGCAGCAGCCCGGCGATGGGGCCGGCGCTGCGCGGCTCCTGCAGCAGGTCGGGCCGCGCGGCGATGAGGTAGCGGCCGAGTTGCTGGGCGATCGGGCGCGGGATCACGCCGACGCCGCCTGCCGGCAGGACGATGGTTGCGCCGGCGGGGGATGGCCCGGGGCCGGGATGTGGCGGGGCCTGCGGCGCGGCCTGCGGCGGCGCCGCAACGGGCCAGCCCGGCTGCGCCGGGAAGGCCTGCGGCGGCTGCGCCGGAAAGCCCGGATGCGGCTGCGCCGGAAAGCCCGGATGCGGCTGCGCCGGGCTGGGGACGGCGTGCATCGCGGGCGCTTGCGCCGCCTGCCGCAAGGCGTGAAGGGCGCCGCCGCTCGGCTGGCCATCCGCCGGCAGCCCGTGGTCCCGCTGGAAGGCCAGCAGGGCGTTGCGCGTCATCGGCCCGGCGACGCCATCGGCCGCGCCGCGGAGATAGCCGAGCGCGATGAGATGCCGCTGCAACTCGACCACCGAGGCCCGGTCGAGGCCGGCGGGGGGCGGTGGCGGCGGCCGGTGCCGGGCCGGCGGCGGCGGCGGGACGTGCTGGACCGGCGGCGGCGGCGGCGGCGCCGTGAAGCTCTCGCCCAGGCCACGACCGAGCTCCCGGATCAGGCCATCGAGCAATGATTGTGCCGATGCCGGGTGATAGGGCGAACAGACCAACAATAGCGCGCAAATAACGCACGAGAAACCGTTCGCCCGTCGCACAGACATGACTTTGTTCCCGGCTGCTTATGCCTGCCGAGAAAATCAGGTTGGTTGCAAGTGCTGCAAGCCGAAAGCGACAACTGTCCGGCTCGACGGTTTCACAAAAAGGTTCGCAACTTGCAGTTGTGCGGTGGCGTCTTCCGCTAGAGCAGCGCCCGTGCGCGTGGGACCGCTTCGCGGTTCCGCCGAACGGGCATAAGCTGCTCTAGAATCAATGTTTTCTAGAGCAAGAAATCCGACCAGATGAGTCCATCTGGTCGGATATTGCTCTAGGGCCGGCCCCAGGCCGCGCGCGGGCGGTCAGTCGGGCGCCGAAGGCTCGCGCGCGCCGGCCAGCACCTCGGCGCCGATGCGGATCGCGAGCCGCAGCCCCTCCGGCTCCCAATGGCGCGCGATCGTGCCGCGCAGCGGGCCGGCCACGTTCACGTCCACCAGCTCGCTGCCGAAGCCGCTCCGCGCCGGCGGGCCGTCGAGCGGCGGGCCGCCGCGTTCCGTCCAGTCCAGCGCCACCCCTTCCGCGTCGCGCCGCCAGGCGATGGCGACGGCGCCGCCCGGCTCGGAGAGCGCGCCGTATTTCGTGGCGTTGGTGACCAGCTCGTGCAGCACCATCGCGAGCGCCTGCGCCGCGCCAGCGCCCAGCCTGACCGGCGGCCCCTCCGCGCGCACCTGCGCCGCCGCCGCGGTCTCGGCCTGCACGATGTCGGCCAGGCCCGCGCCCTCCCACCGCGCGGCGGAGAGCAGGGTGTGTACGCGCGCCATCGCCGCGATGCGACCTTCCAGCACCTCCACCAGCGTCTCGACATCGGCCGGCGCTTCCGCCGCCGTCATGCGGATGATCCCGCGCACCACCGCCAGCACGTTGCGCGAGCGGTGGTCCACCTCGCGCGCCAGCAGCGTCTGGGTCTGCTCGGCGCGCTTGCGCTCGCTGATGTCCACCATCGCGAGCGCCACGCCGGAGACGCGGCCCGCCGCATCCAGCACCGGCTGCCCGTGGCAGAGCCACCAGCGGCGCGCCTCGGGCTCCTCCGCCGCGGCCGTGTCCTCGATCTCGAAGGCGGCGATGCCCTGGCCGGTGGCCAGCACCTCGCGCAGCCGCGGCTCGATCAGCGGCGCGACGCGCGGCGCCATTTCGGCGAGCCAGCGGCCGACATGCGCCTCGGGCGCGGCGCCGCCGAGTGCGGCGAAGACCTCGTTCACCGCGAGCATCCGCAGCCCGCGGTCGAGCAGGCAGAGGCCGACCGGCACGTTGCGGTAGGTGGCGGCCAGCCGCGCCGCCTGTTCCGCCGCCTCCTCCCGCGCGAGGCGCAGATCGTGCACGTCGAGCATGATGCCGACCCAGGATTCGATGCGCCCATCGGCGCCGAGGATCGGCGCGGCGCGCAGCAGGTACCAGCGCCAGGCGCCGTCGCGGGCGCGCCGCAGGCGCACTTCCACATCGCCCCGCGCCGCTTCCGGCGGCAGCGTCGCGAGCCGCCGCCACGCCGCGACGACACCCGCGCGATCCGCCCGGTGCACCGCGCGCAGCCAGCCGGCGCCCTGCGAATCCGCCACGCTCAGCCCGGTCAGCTCGCGCCAGTAGATGTTGAACCAGTCAGGCCGGCCGCGTTCATCGGCGGTGAAGAAGACCTGCGGGCTGACATCGGACAGCACCTTCAGCCGCGAATCCGCCGCCGCCCGCGCCGCCGCCGCCGCCCGCGCCGCCTCGGCCATGCCGTCCAGCGCCGTCCCCAGCCGGGCGAATTCCCGCCCGCCGGGCAGCCCACCGACCCGCACCGTCCAATCCTGCCGCGACCAGGCCTGCGCCGCCGCGAGCAGGATGCGCACCGGGCGCTCGACGCCGAAATGGAACACCGCGATCCCGAGCGCGAGGCTCGTCATCAACGAGCCCAGGATCAGCACCGCGGCACGGCGGTCGCGCCGCAGCTCCTCGGCGATCAGCCGCTCGCCATCCAGGCCGACCGCGACCAGCAGGCCGGCGGGCGGCTCGGCGGCCGGCAGATAGGCGACGACGCGGCGCACGCCATCCACCGCGACCGCCTCCGTCACCCCCGCGGCCGGTGCGCCGACCATCCAGGCGAGCTCGGGCGGCAGCCGCGTGCCGGCAAAGCGCGCCCCGTCGGGCGAGCGGGCGACGATCGTGCCCTGGCGGTCGGCGATCGCCGCGGCGCTGGCCGGCGGCAGCGCGATGCCGCCGAGATCGGCATTGAGGAAGGCGACGGAGAGCGCGACGACGATCGCACCCGCCAGCGCCCCCGCCTCGTCGCGCAGCGGCACCGCGACATGGAGCGAGGGCGCGCCGGTATCGAGCCCGATCGCGTATTCGCCCACCGCGAAGGGCGCGCCGGCGAGCACCTGGCGGAAATAGGCGCGTTCCCGCACCGACACGGCCGGGTCGAAGGCGCCGGAGGAGCAGATGCGCCGGCCGTCCAGCCCGAAGCTGTTGGCGGTGTGGTAGCGGGGGTCCTGGCGGACGATCCGGGCGAGGAAGGCGTCACATTCCGGCGAGGGGCGGCCGGCCCGGACCGCGTCATGCGCGGCGACGGCCGCCAGGAGCTGCCGCGCCGTCTCCAGGGTGCGGATCTGCTGGCTGGCGACGAGCCGGGCAAGCCGCATCGCCTGGTCGCCGATCTGCTCGCTGCGCCAGCGCCGCGCCTCGCCTTCCAGCGCGAACTGCACCACGCCCGCGGGAACGAGGCAGAGCAGCACGAAGAGCAGCGCGCGCAGGGCCAGCGGCAATCCGGCTCTCCTTCCCCCGGGATGGGTGGCCTGCCTTCTCCCCCCACGCCGCGCGCGGCGCAACCACCGCCGCGTCGCGCAACTTCCGCAAAGCGTTCGTTGGCAGTCAACCACTCCGGGTCTAGGCTCTCCCCGGACGCCAGACCCGGAGTACCCCCATGTCCCGTCGCGCCCCGCGCGTCGTCGCCATCGTCACATCCGCCGCGCTGCTCGCCGGCTGCGTGACCACGCGGGAAGGGCGGATCGGCGCCGATGACGGGACCGATCCCTGCCGCACCCAGGTCGTGGCGCTCGATTCCACCGGCAATTTCTTCGGCGAGGCGATCATCCAGGGCGCGGCCGTTGGCGCGGTCGGCGGCGCGCTGATCGGCGGGCTGATCGCCGCGGCCGCCGGCGGGCGCAGCGGCAACATCGCGGCGGGGGCCGCGATCGGCGCGGTGGCCGGCGGCGTCACCGGCGCGGCGGCAGGCTACTACAACGCGCGGCAGCAGCAGGCGGGCGACCAGGCCTCGCTCAACACCGCGATCGCCGGCGACCTCGCGAAGGAGAATGCCGAGCTCGACCGCACCCAGCTCGCCTTCAACCAGCTCATGGATTGCCGCTTCGCCTCCGCCGGGCGCGTTCGCAACGACCTCGCCACCCGCCGGATCTCCCGCGACGCGGCGCAGGCGCAGATGGCCAATCTCCGCGCCCTGACCCAGCGCGACGTACAGCTCGCGCAGTCGATCAACCAGCGCATCTCCTCGCGCGGGGCGGAGTTCGACACCGCGATCGAGAACGTGGCCCCCGGCACCCGGGACCGCGTGCTGGCCGGCGCGCGCGTCGGCCGCCCGGTGCCGACCCAGGCGCGGTCCGCCATCTCGCTGAAGCTCCGCCCCGATGCCGGCTCGCCAGAGGTCGTGCGGGTCAATGCGCGCGAGCCGGTGACAATCCAGTCCACCTCGGGCGGCTTCGCCCTGGTCGAGACCGCCTCCGGCGTGCGCGGCTACGCCCCCGCCAGCGCCTTCCCCGAGGCGCGCAACGCCGCGCGGAGCCCGACCGTCACCGGCGCGCAGGACGGCGACGTGCGCTCGCTGGCCGCCAGCAACATCGCGCGGCGCGACAATTTCAACGAGAGCGTGGCGAATGCCGAGCGCGCCGTGCAGGGCTTCGAGCTCGCGGGCTGATCGCGCCCCCGTGATCGCGCGGCGCTGGCTTGCCGCCGCGCTGCTCCTGCTCGGCGTTGCCCTGGTCGCGCCCGGGCTCGCGCAGGTGCGCCCGGTGCAGCCCGACCCGCCGGCGCAGCCCTTCCTGCGGATCGAGGCCGCCGCGCACACCGCCCCAATCGCCCGGCTGGCGACGGATGCAACCGGGCAGCTGCTCGCGACCGTCTCCGACGACAAGACGGTCCGGCTCTGGGACCTGCCGGAAGGGACGCCGCGCGCCGTGCTGCGTCCGCCGATCGGCGCCGAGCAGGAAGGCGAGCTCTACGCCGTCGCGCTGGCGCCGGATGGCAGCCGCGCCTTTGCCGGCGGCTGGACCGGCGCGGCCTGGGACAATGGCAGCTTCGCGATCTACCTGTGGGACACGCGCAGCGGCGCGCTGCTCGGCCGGCTGCCCGGCCTGCCGGCGCCGGTGCAGCATCTCGCCGTCTCGCCGGACGGCACGCGGCTGGCCGCGGCGCTCGGCGGGCGGGCGGGCATCCGCGTCTGGGATGCAAGGAACGGGCGGCTGCTGTGGGAGGACGCGGCCTATGCCGCGCCGGCCCGCATGGTCGGCTTCTCGCCCGATGGCGCGCGACTGGCGGCGACCGGCGCCGATGGCCGGGTGCGCGTGCATGAGGCCGGCCAGGGCCGCAAGCTCGCGGAGCGGATGCCGGTGCTGGGCGCCAGGCCCTTCGGGCTCGCCTGGTCGCCGGATGGCGCGCTGCTCGCGATCGGCTTCGAGGACCGGCTGCGCATCGAGGTGCTGGCGGCGAACGACCTGCGCCTGGTCTTCGCGCCCGATGTCGCGGGCCTCGCGGGGGAGGGCCTGCCCGCCGTCACCTGGGCGAGCGACGGGCGCGGCGGCGTGCAGCTCCACGCCGCCGGCTATGCCCGCGCCCCGGCGCCCGCGGCGGTGGCGCGCGCCGCCGGGGCCGCGCCCGCGCCGCCGCCGCCCGCGCTGGCCGGCGCGCGCGGGATCGTGCAGCTCTCGGCCGGCACGCCCGAGGCCGCCGAGCGGCGCGACTTCCTGATCCGCCGCTGGGCCGATTTCGGCCTCGGCCCGCCGACCGACATCGCGGCCGCACGCGACGCGATCTCCCATCTCCTCGCGCTGCCGGGGGGCGGCGTGGCCTATGCGGCGGCCGATCCGGGCTGGGGGCGCGTGGCGCCGGACGGCGCGCTGGCCATCGCGCCGCGCCCGCCGGGGGCGGATTTCCGCAACACCGGCGCCGGCCTTGCCATCTCGGCCGACGGGACGAAGCTCCGCATCGCATTGCGCGCCGGCGCGCTGCCGATGATGTTCGACGCGCTAGCCGGCGAGCTGGCGCCAAGCCCCGCCGAGGAAGCCGGCTTCGCCGCCGCGCGCACCGGCGGCGGGCGGCTCCGGCTCGCGTCCGACTGGCGCAACTCCACCCATCCACGGCTCGGCCAGGGCGTGCTCGCGCTCGGCGCCGGCGAGTTCGCGCGCAGCGCGACGCTGCTGCCCGAAGATCGCGGGCTGCTGCTCGGCACCGACAACCATCTCCGCCTCTACGACGCCAATGGCCAGCCGCGCGCGGCGCTGCCGCTGCCCGGCGCCGCCTGGGGGCTCGCCGTGCAGGGCGAGGTGGCGGTGGCCGCGCTCGGCGACGGGACGCTGCGCTGGTACCGCCTCGGGCCCGCCAGCATCACCGAGCAGGCCGCGCTCTTCATCCATGCCGAGACGCGGCGCTGGGCGCTGTTCACGCCGGAAGGGCTGTTCGACCACGCGCCGAATGGCGGGCAGGAGCTCGTCGGCGTGCATCTCAACCGCAACCGCAACCAGGCGCCCGACTGGGCGAGTTTCCGCCAGGCCTATCGCGCGCTCTACGCGCCCGCCGCGGTGCGCGCCCGCATCGCGGGGGACAATGCGCCCGCCCAGGCCCGGCTGGCGCAGCTCGGCGAGGTGCGCGCGCGCATCGGCCGCCTGCCGCTGCTCTCGCCGGCGGCCGCCTGCGCGGTGACGGAGGAGGGCTGCACGCCGCTGGCGTGGGAGGCGCGGGAGCTGCCGGAGGGCGCGCGCGCGCTCCGGCTCGTGCTCACCACCCTCGACCGCGGCCTCGGGATCGGGCCGCTCGACGTGCTGGTGAACGACCGCATCGCGGCGCGCGTCGAGTTCGTCGCCGCCGAGACCACGGTGGAGGTGCCGCTCGATCCCGGCGGGAACCGCATCGCGACACGGCTGCATGCCGAGGACCGCTCCGCCTTCTCGGAAGGGCCCGCGCTCGCGCTGCGCCGCCCCGGCGCGCCGGAGCCGCCCTCGGGCACGGGGCGGCTCGTGGTGCTCGCGATCGGCGTCAACGAGTATGCGAACCCGTCGCTCAACCTCACCTACGCCGTGCCGGACGCGGAGACGGTGGCCGAGACCTTCCGCGCCGGCGCCGAGGGCCTGTTCCGCGAGACCCGCACCATCGTGCTGCGCAACCGCGAGGCGACGCGCGCCGGCGTGCTCGCGGCGCTGGCGGAGGCCGCGCGCAGCGTCGCGCCGGAGGACACCTTCATCCTCTACATCGCCGGCCATGGCGTGCGGACCGAGCCCGACAACCGCTTCCTCTTCCTCCCCCACGATGTCAGCGACGGCTCGAGCTGGGCGACGCTGCGGCGGCAGGGGATCGAGGATTCGACGCTGGTCGCGGCCCTCTCGCGCATCCGCGCGCGCGACGCCTTCCTGCTGCTCGATACCTGCCATGCGGGGCAGGTGACGATGGACCAGCTCTCGGCGCTCGGGAACGAGACGGGGCGCTTCCTGCTGGCGGCCAGCACCTCCGTGCAGGAGGCGCTCGACAGCTATGACGACCGCAACGGCGTCTTCGCCTATGCCCTGCGGGAGGGGCTTTCGGGCCGCGCGGCGGTGGATGCGGATGGCCGGGTCAGCGCGCTCGCGCTCGGCGAATGGGTGATGCGCCGCGTGCCCCAGCTCGCGGCCGAGAAGCGCCATCGCCAGGACGCGGTGTTCCGCACCGCGCAGCGCGACCTGCGCAGCTTCCCGCTCGCGCAGGTGCGGCGGTAGCGGGCGCCCGTCTCATACCAACGGCCGCTTTCAGCGACTCGTTGGTATTCCTTTTGTTGCCCTCAGGCGCCGGGCGGCGGCTCCGCCGCCTTGGCTCGCCGGACTGCCGGCGGGCCGCTTTCGCGGCCTCGGCCGGCTGCGCCGGCCGCAGGTCTATCAATCGGACCATGGGTATCATCCCAGCCGGGCGAACATCAGCTCGTGCCGGTTGTGGTGGCCGTGGAACAGCACCGCGCCCTCGATCGCGGCGAAGTCCGCCACGATGCCGTGGTCGGTCGCGCCCTGGAACTTGATGGTGCAGACCAGGTTGCGCGCCGCCCCCGCCGCGATCCAGCGCCGCACCAGCCCGAGCAGCCGGGCCGGGTAGCAGATGACGTCGCTGAACAGCCACTCGACCGGCTCCTCCTTCGCCGGATCGAGCGCGAAGGCGCTTTCCGCCCGCACGCGCACCCCCGGCATCGCCGCGACGCGCGGATCGAGCGGCGCCTTGTCCACCGCCTCCACCCGCGCGCCGAGCTGCGCGAGCGCCCAGGTCCAGCCGCCCGGCGAGGCGCCGAGATCGAGGCAGCGCGCGCCCGGCGCAGGATGCCGCCCGAGGCGCGTCAGCGCCTCCCACAGCTTCAGATAGGCCCGCGAGGGCGGGCCCTCGCGGTCCTCGACGAAGGCGACCTCCCCATTGACGAAGGGGCTCGACTTGGTCGGCGAGGCGAGCAGCCGATCCGGCGCGAGCAGCGTCCAGGCGCCGAGATGCGAGGCCGGCGCCGGCTCGGGGAAGGCGAGCGGGCGCGCCTTCACCGGCGGCAGGCGCTCGGCGATCAGCGTGCCGCGGCGGTGGTGCAGCGGCAAGAAGGCGCCCCAGTTCCGCTGGATGGCGCGCAGCGCATCGGCCGCGGACTTCACCGATGGCGCCGCGATCTCGCGCGGCGTCGTCCAGACATCGAGCGCCCAGGCGGCCTCGCCCGGCGGGTCGGGCGAGAGCGCGAGCCGGCCATGCCAGGCCTCGACGCGGCGCCCGGCACGGCGCAGCTCCTCCGCCAGCTCGGCCTCGAAGCCTTCGGCGGCGAGGAAGGCGCTCGAGATCGTCACGCCGGAGGCAGGCGGCATCACCGCTGCGGCGCGAGCAGTGCGGCGACGCCGAGCACGCCCCAGCCGACCAGCAGCAGCACGCCGCCGAGCGGCGTGACCGGCCCGAGCGAGAGCTCGGTCAGCGCACGGACGAAGATGCCGCCGCAGAACATCAGCGTCCCCGCGACGAACAGCACGCCCGCGGCGGGCACCAGCCGGCCGCGCCGGCGTTCCGCCAGCAGCCCGGTGCCGATCAGCGCCAGCGCATGCCACGCGCCGAGCGAGGCGCCGGTATTCGCCAGCGCGGCGCGGTCCGGCGCGAGCCCGTGCGAGGCATAGGCCGCCATCGCCACCGCGATCAGCCCGAACAGCGCGCCGAGCGCCAGGAAAGCCCGCGGCATGTCAGGTGACGCGGAGCCCGACCGCCTCGATCACCTGCGACCATTTGGCGTTCTCGGCCCAGACATGCGCCTCGAACTGCGCGGGCGTCATCGGCAGCGGATTGATGCCCTGCGCCTCGATCGCCGCCTTCACCGCGGGCTGCACCATCGCCTGGTTCATCGCCGCGTTGATGCGCCCGATCACGGCGGGCGGCGTACCGGCGGGGCAGTTGTAGCCCCACCAGGGCGCCGAGCTGAAACCGGGGATCGCGGCCTCGGCCACCGTCGGCACGTCCGGCGCCTGGGGCGAGCGCCCCGTCGTCGTCACCGCCAGAAGCTGCACGCGCCCGGCGCGCGCATTCTCGATCACGGTGGAGAGCGCGTCGAAGAAGAAATCCACGCGCCCCGCCATCAGGTCCACCGTCGCCGGCGCGCTGCCGCGATAGGGCACATGCGTCGCCTCGATGCCGGCGGCGCGGTTGAACATCTCGTTGGCGAGGTGGCTGGTGGCACCCTGGCCGGAGGAGGCGAAGGTGAGCCGCCCCGGATTGGCGCGCGCATGGGCGATGAAGTCGCGCAGATTGCCCGGCAGGCCGGGGCGCACGACGATCGCGAAGGGCCCCTCCCCCACCATGCCGACGAAGCCGAAATCGCGCCGGGGATCGAACGGCGTGTCGCGGTCCACCAGCGGGCGGAAGAAGGTGCCGGCGCCGGATTGGAGCAGCGTGTAGCCGTCGGGCGGGCTCTTCGCGACATGGTCCGATCCGATCGCCCCGCCCGCGCCGGCGCGGTGGTCCACCACCATCGCCTGACCGAGCAGCGGCGTCATCGCATCGGCCAGGATGCGCGCGACATTGCCGCTCGCCCCGCCCGGCGCGAAGGGCACGACGAGGCGGACCGGACGCGTCGGCCAGGCCTGGGCGAGGCCCGGGCGCGGCAGCGCAGCGAGCAGCGGCAGGGCGAGCAGCGATCGGCGGCGCATGGCGGGCTCCGTTGTGCAGTGCGGCATATCCTTCGCGAAGCCGTCAGCCGGCGCAATGCCCTTCCGCCAGCGCGCGCCGTCGTTCCGCCGCCGCCGCGTCATGCGCGGCGCGGACCGGCACCGGCAATCGGCGCCCGTCCAGACAGCGCCGCACCCAGGCCGCGGCGGTCGCGAGCGAGACGCGATGGCCGACCGAGACGAAGATGGGGCGCGCGCCGCGGCGCGTCGCGATCGCCGTGCCGATCCGCGCGCCGCGCCACATCACCGCCTCGCCCACCGCCTCCCCCACCAGCAGCGACTTCGCGACGCCGATCGTCGGCACGTCCAGTACCACCCCGAGCAGCGAGGCGACGCCGAGCCCCTTCGGATGCGCGAGGCCATGCCCGTCCACCAGCAGCAGGTCGGGCTTCGGATCGAGCCGCGCCCAGGCCGCGGCGAGCGCCGGCACCTCGCGGAAGCCGAGCAGGCCGGGGATGTAGGGCAGGCCGCCCAGCACCGTCGCCGCGGCCTGGCTCGCCGGCGCGAGCGCGGGAAGATCGAGCGCGACGATCGCGGCGTGCACGGCGCGCGTGGGATCGAAGCGCGTCGCGGAGGCATCGGCGCCGCCGACAAGCCGCACCGCGCCGAGCCGGTCCTCGGCCACGACCTGCACGGCCAGCGCCGGGATCAGCCCGCGCGCGGCGGCCGCGGTCGTCGGGAACGGGAAGGCGCCGGGCAGGCCCGCCATGCCGCCATCCTGGTCCGGGATGGCGCGCGCGTCACGCCGCGTCGCCGCGCATCGCCGGCACCAGCAGGCCGACATTGTGGCGGATCATCGCCTCATAGGTCGGCGCCGGGCCATCCGGCGCGGAGAGCGCATCGGCATGGAGCCGGCCGCGCACCCGCACCCCGGCCTCGCGCGCCAGCCGTTCGAGGGTCGCGGGGTTGCCCATGTTCTCGAGGAACACGGCGGTGAGGCCCTCGGCGCGGATCTGTCGGATCAGCGCCGCGACCTGCTGCGCGCCGGGCTCGGCCTGGGTCGAGACGCCTTGTGGGGCGAGGAAGCGGATGCCGTAGGCGGCACCGAAATAGCCGAAGGCGTCATGGCTCGTGACGACCTTCCGCCGCGCCTCCGGCACGGTCGCCACCTGCTCAGCGACCCAGCGATGCAGCGCCTCGATGCGCGCGGCATAGGCCGCGCCGGCCTGCTCATGCGCGGCAGCGTTGGGCGCATCGGCGGCGGCGAGCGCGCGGGCGATGTTGCGGGCATAGACGGCCCCGAGGCGCGGATCCTGCCACGCATGCGGGTCGGGCACCATCCGCGGCGGGCGCTCGGCGTTCGCAGGCCCATGCGCATGCGCCGGCATGCTGCGCGGCGCGATGCCCTCGGTCGCGGTCACCACCGGCCCGCGGAAACCGGCGGCGCGGATCATGCGGTCCATCCAGGCGTCGAAGCCGAGGCCGTTGCGCACCACCAGCGCCGCGCCGCGCAGCGCCTCCGCGTCCGAGGGGCGGGGATTGAAGTGATGCGCGTCCGCGTTCGGGCCGGCGATGGTGCGGACCACGGCCCGATCGCCGGCGATCTGAGCGACCATGTCGCCCAGGATGGAGAAGGACGCGACCACCCGCGTCCCCCCTTGCGCGCCCGCGAGGCGGGGCGCGGGCAGGGCGAGGCCAGCGAGCAGGAAAGACCGGCGGCGCATGCAAATCCCGCAAGACGTTATGGTATAACATAACGCCCCGCCGCGCCGCCCGGCAAGAGGCGCGGCCCCCGGGCCGCGCCCCGCCGTGCTCAGCCCTTCTTCTGCGCCTGGAAGGCGCTGAAGAACCCGGTCGGCCGGACGATCCGGTTCTCCATCTTGATGAGGAGCTGTCGCGCACCGGCTTCCTTGAGATACTCGCCCCAGCCCGGATCGGCGGCCAGGGCGTTGCGCCTGCGCTCGCGGTCCGCCTGGTCGGCATAGCCCCAGATATGCACGACGGTGTTCAGCTCGCCCTCGATCGTCGTGTACCAGCCGAGGCAGTTCTCCAGGTATTTCAGCTGCAGCGGCCAGGCCTTCGATTCGTAGAGCGCGACGAATTCCGGCATGCGGTTGGGCAGCGCGGTGTAGATGCGCAGATCGGCGATCATCGGCGTCCTCCGGACTTGTTGACGCGGCAGGATCGCAGCCCCGGGCCCTGCGGAAAAGCCGCCCGGGGGCCGGATTCGCGCGCCGCCGGCTTGACGCCGGCGCGCGATGGCCCGGAGGTTGCGACATCCGATCGGGGGGCTCGATGCTCGAACTGCAGGGGCTGACGCGGCGCTTCGGCGCGGTCACCGCCGTGGACCAGGTGGACCTCGCCATTCCCGAAGGCCAGCTCGTCGGCATCATCGGTCGCTCCGGCGCCGGGAAATCCACCCTGCTCCGGCTGATCAACCGCCTGACCGAGCCGTCGGCCGGGCGCATCCTGCATGACGGCACCGACATCACCGCGCTGCGCGGCGCGGAGTTGCGCGCCTGGCGCACCGACTGCGCGATGATCTTCCAGCAGTTCAACCTGGTGCAGCGGCTGGATGTGCTGACCAATGTGCTGATCGGCCGGCTCAACCGCCGCCCCGGGCCCTTCGCCACCCTCACCTCCCTGCTGCGGCTGTTCACGCCGGCGGAGCGTGCGATGGCGATCGCCGTGCTCGACCGCTTCGACCTCGCCGACCAGGCGCTGCAACGGGCCGACACGCTCTCGGGCGGTCAGCAGCAGCGCGTCGCGATCTGCCGCGCGCTGCTGCAGGAACCGAAGTTCCTCCTCGCCGACGAGCCGATCGCCTCGCTCGATCCGCGCAATGCGCGGACGGTGATGGATGCGCTGCGCCAGGTGAACCGCGAGGACGGCATCACCGTGCTGACCAACCTCCATCACCTGGCGACCGCGCGCGCCTATTGCGACCGCATCGTCGCCATGCAGGCCGGACGGGTGATGTTCGACGGCCCGCCGGCGGCCCTGACCGGGGCGAAGGTGGAGGAGATCTACGGCGTCTCGGAGGATGAGTTCGACGACGGCGCGCTGGCCCTGCCGGCATGACGCGCGTTGACCGTTGCGGCCGCGCGGCGCGACACTCCGCGGATGCGCCCGCGACCGGCCTGCCTCACCCGCCGCCAGGGCCTCGCCCTGCTCGGCCTCGCCCCCTTCGCCGCCCCCTCCGCCGCCCCGGCGCAGACGGGACCGGCGCCGATGCCGCCCCCCGGCCGCCGCGCCTGGGCCGCGCAGGTGCGGGAGATCCGCATCGGCCTGACCAGCGGCGAGAACGAGGCGGACCGCATCGCCCGCTTCACCCCCTTCCGCAACCTGATCGAGAGCCATTTCGAGGTGCCGACGCGCATCTTCCCCGCCGGCGACTATGCCGGCGTGGTGCAGGGCTTCGTCGCCCGCCAGCTGGAGGTGGCGACGATGGGGCCCCTGCCCTATGCGCGCATCTGGCTCGAGACCGGCGGCAATGTGGAGCCGCTGGTGATCGCGCGCGACGCCGACGGCTCCGTCTCCTACATCGCAGTGATGTATGTCCGCGCCGATTCGCCGATCACGAGCCTCGAGCAGATGCGCGGGCGGACGCTCGCCTGGTCCGACCCCAACTCCACCTCCGGCTACCTGGTGCCGCGCAGCGAATTGCGGGAGGCGGGCATCACGCCGGAAACCTATTTCGGCCGCACCACCTTCGCCGGCGGGCACGAACAGGCCGTGGTCGCGGTGCTGAACCGGCAATACGATGCCGGCGTCACCTGGGCGTCCGGCGTCGGCGAGCTGTCGCAGGGCTACAGCCGCGGCGCGCTGCGCGCGATGGTGGACAAGGGCATGCTGAACATGGCCGACATCCGGATCATCTGGCGCTCCCGCCCGATCCCGAACGGCCCGACCATCGTGCGCGGCGACCTGCCGCAGGCCTTCCGCGACGACATGCGCGCCTTCATGCTGGCCCTGCCGGACCATCACAACGCGATCTTCCGCCAGGTCGAGCGTGGCGCCGCGGTCGGCTACAACCGCGCCGAGCATGCCGCCTTCGCGCCGGTGATCGCCATGGTCCGCGCCGAGGCCGCGGCGCGCCGCGCGCGGTGACGTGACGCCAGCCGTCGCGATCTTCGAGCGGCGGCGCGCCGAACTCGTCGCGGCGAAGCGCCGCGCCACGCTGCTCTATGGCGGGCTGCTGGCGATCGCGCTGCTCGTCTCCGCCTGGGTGAGCGAGGTGACGCCGGGCGCCATCTGGAACGGCCTGCCGCGCTTCGGCGACTACATCGCCCAGACCATCCCCGATCTCCGCTGGGCACATCTGCTGGACGGGCCGAAGCAGGAAGGCTCGCTCGCCTACTGGTTCTACCGGCTCGACGAATGGGCGCTGCTGCTGCTGGAGACGGCGAACATCGCCGCCTTCGCGACCCTGCTCGGCGGGCTCGCGGCCTTCGCGCTCGCCTTCCTCGCCGCCCGCAACGTCGCCCCGCATCCCGTCGCCGCGGCCGCGGTGCGCCGCCTGCTCGAAGCCTGCCGCACCGTGCCGGAGCTGGTCTTTGCGCTGATCTTCGTCTGGGCCTTCGGGGTCGGGCCGCTCGCCGGCATCCTCGCCATCATGCTCCACAGCGTCGGCGCGCTCGGCAAGCTGTTCGCCGAGGTGATCGAGAACGCCGAGCTCGGCGCCGCGGACGGGGTGAAGGCCGCCGGCGGCAACTGGCTCCAGCAGATGCGCTTCGGCGTGCTGCCGCTGGTCGCGCCCAACCTGCTCAGCTACGCGATCCTGCGCTTCGAGATCAACGTGCGCGGCGCGAGCGTGATCGGCTTCGTCGGCGCAGGCGGCATCGGGCAGGAGCTCTACGCGGTGATCGCGCAGAACTACTACGAGGAGATCAGCGCGGTCGTGCTGCTCATCATCCTCGTCGTCGCGCTGATCGATCTCGCCTCGGAGCGGCTGCGCCGCGGCCTGACGGAGGCGACGCGATGACTCCGGAACAGATCGCCCTCGCCCGCGCCCGGATGCCGGCGGCCTTCGTCGAGCCCTGGCCGCGCCGCGCGCGCCGCTGGGGCGCCTGGCTGCTCGTGATCCTCTGGCTCTCCGCCTGCCTCGCCTGGTTCGAGATCACGCCGCAGCGCATCGCGAACGGTCTCGGCAATCTCGGCGTGATCGTCGGGCTGATGATCCCGCCCTCGCCGGGCGAGCATTGGGACGAGATCGCGAAGTCGCTGGCCGAGACGGTGGCGATGGCCTTCCTCGGCACCTTCGCCGCCGCGCTGGTCGCCGTGCCGCTCGGCTTCCTCGGCGCGGGCAACGTGATGAGCAACTGGCTGTTCCACTTCTCCCTGCGGCGGCTGTTCGACGGCTTCCGCGGCGTGGACCAGCTCATCTGGGCGCTCATCTTCGTCCGGGCCGTCGGGCTCGGGCCGCTGGCCGGCGTGCTCGCCATCGCGGTCGCCGACATCGCCGTGCTCGCCAAGCTCTATGCCGAGGCGATCGAGAATGCCGAGCGCCGCCAGGTGGAGGGGATCGCCGCCACCGGCGCGCGGGCGAGCCTCGTCGTGCGCTTCGGCCTGCTGCCGCAGGTCTTCCCGGTGATGCTCGCCCAGGCGCTCTATTTCGTGGAGAGCAACACGCGCTCGGCCTCGGTGCTCGGCATCGTCGGCGCCGGCGGGATCGGGCTTTCCATCGCCGAGCGCATCCGCATCCGCGCCTGGGACGAGGTGGCCTTCATCATCATCCTGCTGCTGATCGTCGTCGCGCTGATCGACGCGCTCTCGGCGCGCGTCCGCCGGGCGCTGATCGGCGCGCGGGAAGGCGCGGCGGCACGCTGACCGCGGGAGCGGCGCCGGCTCGCCCGGTTCCACTCGAACGGAACGTGCTCTAGGAGCCGCCCTCGCGGTCGGCCTGGGACTGCGCGGCGAGGGCACGGGCCATCTGGCTCAGCGCCTCCTGGTGCTTCTCGTTGTCGATCAGCGCGAAGTTCCGCGCGAGTTCGAGGCACATGCGCTGGCGCGGGCCGATCTCCTGCGCCTCGCCGTCGCCGGACAGCCCCTCGAAGAACCAGGCGACGGGCACGCCGAGCACCTGGCCGATCTCGAACAGGCGGCCGGCGGAGATGCGGTTCAGCCCGCGCTCGTATTTGTGCGCCTGCTGGTAGGTCACGCCGATCATCTTCGCGAGCTGCTGCTGCGACAGGCCCATCATCACCCGGCGTTCACGGATGCGTGCGCCGACATGGCGGTCGGCCACGCTCGCGCGCTGGCCCGGCCCGTCCTCCGCGCCGCGCGCCGCATCATCCGGTTCCGTCTCGGCGGCATTCATCGGCTTCGCTCCCACGCCATCCGATCCGCGGCGCCGCGCCCCGCCCGGCCATCTGCCGCGCCCTCGTCCCCGACCCGACCCGGCATGTCTCATCGCATGCGAGTGTGGCGGAAGGCGGGCGTCACCTACTCGTCGCGCAGAAGCGGGTGCCACAACGGGAATGTGAGGACAAGCGCGATCAGGCCCTGCGCGCCGACGAGCGCCGTCGCGGGGACCGCGCCAAGCCATTCCGCCAGCACCCCCAGTTGCAGATAACCGAGCAGGCCCGTGCCGATGGCTGTGGAGAGCACGCCGTATGCACGCCCGCGCAGCTCAACCGGCGCGGTCAGGAAGACCAGCGTGGCCTGCATCGTGGCGAAGCCGGCACCGCCGATGCCGACCAGGAGCAGCGCCAGCGCCGCCACGCTCGCCCCAGGTGCGAGGGCGAAGGCGATCATCCCGCCAAGGTAGAGCGCCGTGCCGCCGACATAGAGCGGCGCGTAGCGGGCCGGCTTCGCGACCAGCGCGACCAGCGCCGCGCCGGCCAGCGCGCCGAGGCCGTCCATGCTGGCCAGCACGCCGACGCCTTCGGCGCCGAGTCGCAGCGTCTCCTGCCCGATCACCGGCACCATGCTGGTGCAGGGCCAGCCGAACAGGTTGAAGATGATCGTCACCACCATCACCGCGCGCAGCCGCGGCGCGCGTGCGGCGGCGGCGAAGCCGGCGCGCATGCGGCCCAGCACCGAGTCCGTGCGCCGCGCCGCCGCCGCGCGCCCGATGCCGACCCGCGCCACCACGAGCAGCGCCGCGAGATAGAGCAGCAGCGCCAGCGCGAAGGCCGCCGCGGGGCCGAACAGCGCGAGCAGCGTGCCGCCGATCGCCGGGCCGGCGACGCGGCTCGCGTTGTTGGCGAGCACGTCGAGCGACATCGCCGGGCCCATGCGGGCGGCGCCCACCGCCTCGCCCACCAGCATCCGCCGCACCGGGTTGTCGGTGGCCCAGCCGAGCCCGCCGGCGACGCAGACGAGCGCGATCTGCCAGACCGCGAGCGTGCCGAAGGCGGCACTCGCCGCCAGCGCGGCCATCGAGGCGCCCTGCACCGCGAGCACGCCGGCGAGCGCGGTGCGGCGCGGCACCTGGTCGGCCAGCACCCCGAACAGCGCGCCGAGAAAGGCCATGGGCGCCACGCGCAGCAGCGTCATCGCCGCGACGACCAGCGCCGAGCCGGTGAGCTGGAAGGCGAGCACGCCGATCACCAGCATCTCGAGCCAGCGCGCCACCGAGACGAGCAGCCCGACGGCCCAGAGGCGCCTGAAATCCGGCACCGAGAACGGCCCTGTTCCGCTTCCCCCCGTCACGGCGCCCTTCGGATCGCGTCGCCGCCAGTCTCGCAGCCGCGCGCCGCGCGCTCAATCCCCGGCTTCGGCCGCGGCGGGCGCCGCCTCGGCGCGGATGATGCGGCCATCCTCCATCGCGACGACGCGGTCGGCGATGTCGAGGATGCGCGGGTCGTGCGTGACGAGGAGGATCGGCACGCCGCGCGACTTGGCCAGCCCGCGCAGCAGCTGCACCACCTCATGCCCGCTCGCCCGGTCGAGCGCGGCCGTGGGCTCGTCGGCCAGGACGAGGCCCGGATCGGCGGCCAGCGCGCGCGCCACCGAGACGCGCTGGCGCTGCCCGCCCGAGAGCTTCTGCGGCACCCGGTCCTCATGCCCGTCCAGCCCGACCGCGCGCAGCAGCCCGCCGGCGCGGGCGAGCCGCGCGCGCTCGTCGAGGCTGCCATCCTGCTCGAGCGCCATCGCCACATTCTGCCGCGCGGTGAGGAAGCCGAGCAGGTTGTGGTGCTGGAAGATGAAGCCGATGCGGCGGCGCAGCCGGATGCGCGCGGCCTCGGTGGCGTCGCTGAGTTCCTGGCCGAGCACGCGGGCGCTGCCCTCCTGCATCGCGCGCAGCGCGCCGATCAGCGTCAGCAGCGTGGTCTTGCCGCTGCCGGAGGGGCCGGTGAGGAGCACGATCTCGCCCTCGGCGACGGTGAGGTCCACCGCGCGCAGCACCGGGCGGCGGAGCTCGCCTTCCCCGTAGGCGTAGGAGACGCCGCGGAGCTCGACAGGGCGCATGCTCAGAACATGTCCGCCGGGTTCGCGTCCCGCAGCTTGCGCACGGCGAGCAGCCCGGCCACCGCGCACATCGTGAAGATCATCGCGAAGACACCCGCCCCGAGTTCCAGGTCGAGCCGAAGCGGCAGGAAGGTCGCGCTGCCCACCAGGTCATAGAGGAACCAGGAGAGCACGAGGCCGGGGAGGAAGCCGGCGACGGCGAGGATCAGCGCCGCCCCCAGCACCACCCGCGCGAGGTAGAAGCCGGAATAGCCCATCGCCTTGAGCGTGGCGTATTCCTTGAGGTGGCTCGCGATGTCGCTGAACAGGATCTGGTAGACGATCACCATCCCGACCACGAGGCCCATCAGGCTGCCGAAGGCGAAGATGAAGCCGATCGGCGTCGCCTCCTCCCAGTAGCGGCGTTCATGCGCACGGAGCTCCGCCTGGGTCAGCACCATCACGTCCGGCGGCAGCGCGGCGCGCAGCCGCGCCTGCGCGGCGGCAAGGTCGCTGCCCGGGCGCAGCCGGATCGCGACGAGGTCCACCGCCGCGACCTGGCGTTCCTTCACCACGCGGCGGAAGTTGACTTCCGACAGCACGACATTGCCGTCCGCGCCGAAGGACGGGCCGATCTCGATCAGCCCGACCACGTCCATCCGCCGGTTGCCGATCTCGGCGGCGAGCGGCCCGGCCTCCAGCAGCCGCGCGATGGGGCCGAATTCGGGCCGCGAGCGGACGTCGAAGGCGACGGTGTCGGCGCGCGTCAGGTCGCCGACCAGCGGCGCGAGGCCGGGGAAATCCAGCACGCCCGCGGCGATGTCCACGCCGATGAGCTGGATGGTCCGCCGCGTGCCGTCCTCCGGATTCCGCCAGCTCGACTGGGCGAGGTAGATCGGCACGGCGCGCTCGACTTCCGGCAGGGCGAGGGCCTGCTGCGCGCGCACCCGCGGCAGCGGCTCGGGGCGGAAGCTCGCGAGCGTCAGCGGGTGCATCAGGAACAGGTCGCCGCGCATCGCGCCGATCAGGTTGGTGGCACTCTCGAACAGCGCGCCGCGGAAGCCGAGCTGCATGAAGACGAGCACGCAGGCGAACAGCACGCCCGCGACCGCGGAGGCGAGCCGCGCCTTCTCCGAGCGCAACTGCCGCCAGGCCAGCCGCAGCGCGAGCCAGGAGCCGGTGAGAAAGCCGGGCCCGCGACGCGGCGGCGCGGTGGGTGGCGCCTCGCCGGTGTTCTCGGGCGCCCAGGGCAGCAGCTTCGCGGGAGGCGGGATCTCGTTCACGGCCGGATCGCCACCTGGACCTGCATGTTGGACCGCCGCGCGAGCGCCCGCGCACCCTCGGCGCCGAGGGCGAGGCGCACCTCGACGGTGCGCGCATCCACCGCCGCGACCGGGTCGGTGTTCGCCTGGGTGTTGCGGCGCACCTGCCAGCCGATCTCGCGCACCGTCGCGGCGAAGCGCGCGGCCTCGCCCGGCACCACGATCTCGGCCGCGGCGCCGAGGCGCAGGCGCGGCAGGTCGGTCTCATAGACATCGGCGACCACATCCATGCGCGCCAGATCGGCGATCTCCAGCACGCCCTCCGCGCCGACCCGCTCGCCCGGCCGCGCGATCACCCGGATGACGGTGCCGCCGATCGGCGCGGCGAGGCGGGCGAGCGCGGCTTCCGCCTCGGCGCGGGCGAGGTTCGCCTCGGCGGCGGCGAGCTCGGCCTCCGCCAGCGCCAGGTCCTCGGGGCGCGGGCGGAGCAGCGTCTCGAGCACGGCCTCGGCCTCGGTGCGCTCGGCGCGGGCGCGGTTGGCGGCGAAGCGGGCGCGCTCCGCCACGGCCTCGGCGCCGGCGCCGCTCCGTTCCAGGCGCTCGGCGCGCTCGGCCTCGCGCCGCGCGCTGGCTTCGGCGTTGCGCAGCGCTTCGATCCGCGCCTCCTGGGCGGCGATCTCGGAGGGGCGGCCGGCGGCGCGGGTGCGCGCCAGCCGGGCGCGGGCCTGGGCGAGCTGCGCACGGGCCTGTGCCACGGCGGCGTCCTTGAGCGCGGTATCGCTGAACTCGGCGACGACCTGGCCGGCCTGCACCGCATCGCCTTCGGCGACCAGCAGCCGGGCGATGCGGGCGCCATCCTGGGTGGCGGCCGGGGCGAGGCGAAGGATGCGGGAGGCGGGCTCCACCCGGCCGAGCGCGCCGATGCCGATCGGCGCGGAGGGCGCAGCGGGGGGCGGGGCGCGGTCGGCCTCGCCGTTGCGCATCCAGAGGAAGCCGCCGCCGGCGAGCGCCGCGAGCAGCAGCGCACCGAGGAGAAGACGGGCGCGGCTCATCGGGCGCGGTCCAGCAGCTCGGCCAGCGTCGCGCGCATGGCGGCGCGCTCGGCCGGTGTCGGGGCATAGAGGCGAAAGATGCGTGCCATGAACATGCCGTCCGCCGCGGCATGGATCGCCTCCCCGACACCCGGCGGCAGGCCGTCCGCGGCATTGTCGGCGCGCATCTCCGCGATCACCTCCCGCACCGGGTCGAGCAGCGCGGGATCATGGTGGAAGGTCGCCAGGAGGATCGCGGCGGCGCGGTCATGGCGCTCGTTGCAGGCGCCCTCGCCCTCGCCGAAGCCCCATTCCAGGTTCGCGCGCGCGACGCGTCCCGGTCCGGGCGGCTGCGCCTCGACGCAGGCGCGATATTCATGGCGCATGAAATCCGCCAGGCGCGCCATCAGCGCGGCGAGCAGCGCCTCCTTCGAGGCGAAATGGTAGAGCAGCCCGCCCTTCGAGACACCGGCGTCGCGCGCCGCGGCCTCCAGCGTCAGCCCGGCGACGCCGCGCGCCTGGATGATCGCCTCGGCGGCGTCGAGGATACGGGTGCGGGCATCGGTCGCGACGGGGCCATCGGGCATGGCCCATCAACTGGACCGGCCGGACGGTTTGGCAAGCCGCGAACCGTCCAGCCGGTACAGTAAATTTCAGGCCGGCATCGGCACCCTGGCGACCAACGGGTCGAGCAGGCTCTCGATTGCGGCCGGCTCCTCCCAGGCCAGCGCGATCGTCACCACGGTGACGCGGGAGCGGAATTGGGGGGGGATCCGGACGAAATCCTTCTTGGTGGTCACCGGCAGCGCCCGCAGCGCCTCGGCCTGGGCCAGCAGGTCCTTCAGGTCGCCCTCGTCATAGGGGTAGTGGTCGGCGAAGGCCTCGCGGCCGGCCAGGACGGCCCCGGCCTCCTGCAGGGTGGCGAAGAATTTCGGCGGGCTCGCGATGCCGCAGAAGGCGAAGACCGGCTGGCCGGCCAGCATCGCCGCCTCCGGCCCGGCGACGAGCTTCGCACGCAGCACCGGCAGGCCGGGGGGAAGCTGATCGAGGGAGCCGCTCTCGTCCTTGCCGATCAGCACCGCCGCCTGGCAGCGCGCGGCGGCGGCGGCGACGGGTTCGCGCAGCGGGCCGGCGGGGATGACCCGGCCATTGCCGAAGCCGAAGGCGCCATCCACCACCAGCAGCGAGAGATCCTTGGCGAGCGTCGGGTTCTGCAGCCCGTCATCCATCACGATCGCCTGGGCCCCCGCCGCCACCGCGGCGCGCGCGCCGGCGCCGCGGTCGCCGGAGACCCAGGTCGGGCGGGCTTCGGCCAGGATCAGCGCCTCGTCGCCGACCTGCGTGCTGTCATGCGTGTCGGGCGCCACGCGGACCGGGCCCTTGAGGCTGCCGCCATAGCCCCGGAGCAGGAAATGCGAGGCGATGCCGCGGTCCGCGAGCCGGCGGCCGATATCGAGCGCCACCGTGGTCTTGCCGGCGCCGCCGGCCGTGGCATTCCCGCAGCAGATCACGGGCACCGGCGCCTGCCAGCCGCTGCGCTGCATGCGCCGCGCCGTGGCGCCGGCATAGATCGCCGAGAAGGGGGCCAGCAGCAGGGGCGCGATGCCCCGCCCGCCGCCGCCCCAGAAGCCGGGTGCGCGCATCGGACCTCGTTCGTCAGTCCCGCTGTCCGGACGGCGCCCGACCTTCGGTCGAAGCCGGCCCGGGCAACAGGCCAAGAAGCGCCTCCGCCACCCGGCCCGGCAATCCGGTGTTGGCATCGGCCACCGCGGCGGCGGCCTCGGCCTGGGTCCGCGCGCGGCCCGGTTCGGATAGCATGTCCCGGACGGCCGGCGCCAGCATGGCGGCATCGGCCAGGCGGCGCGCCCCGCCGGCCTCCAGCAGCCGCGCCGTCGCCGCCTCGAAGTTGAACATGTGGGGCCCGACCAGGATGGGGCAGCGGAGCCGCGCCGGCTCCAGCGGGTTCTGCCCGCCGCGGGGCACGAGCGAGCCGCCGACCAGCGCCACCCCCGCCAGGCGGTAGAACAGGCCGAGCTCGCCGAGCGTGTCCGCGACATGGACCTCGCACCCCGGCCCGGGCAGGTCGCCGGCGGCGCGCCGGGTGACCGCGAGGCCGGCGGCGGCTGCCTCCGCCGCGATGGCCGCGCCGCGCTCGGGGTGGCGCGGCACCAGGATGGTGAGCAGGCGGGGCACACCGGCCGCGCGATGCGCCGCGATCGCCATGGCCTCCTCCCCCGGATGGGTGGAGGCGGCGAGGAAGACCGGCCGCGCCCCGATCGCCGCGCGCAGCGCCGCGAGCGCCGCCGGATCGGCCGGCAGCGGCGGCGCAGCCTCCTTGAGGTCGCCCCAGCATCGCGCCCCGGCCACGCCGAGCGCCGCGAGCCGCGCGGCGTCCTCCGGCGAGCGCGCCAGCACCAGGCGGAAGGCGCCGAGCGTGCCGCGCGCGAGACCCGGCGCCCAGCGCCAGCGCACCGCGCTGCGCTGGCTCATCCGGGCATTGACCAGCGCGAGCGGCAGCCCGCGCGCCTGAGCCGCGCCGAGCAGGTTGGGCCAGAGCTCGCTTTCGACGAAGGCCCCGGCATCCGGCCGCCAGCCATCGAGGAAGCGCGCCACCCAGCCCGGCACGTCGAGCGGGACGAAGCGATGCCGCACGCGCGGGGCGAGCGCCGGATCGAGGCGGCGGTGCAGCATCTCGGCCGAGGTCACGGTGCCGGTCGTGACCAGCAGGTGCAGCGCGGGGTCGCGCGCGGCCATCGCCTCGATCACCGGGAGCACGGAGACGGTCTCCCCCACGCTCGCGGCATGCAGCCAGAAGAGCCGCCCCGGCGGCCGCGCGGCGCCGAGGCCGCGGCGCTCCGGCAGCCGGGCGGCGATTTCCTTCCCGCGCCGCGCGCGCAGCGCGAGATGCAGCGGCATGGCGGGCGCGATCAGCCGCGCCCCGAGCCGCCAGGCGGCGACGCTGGGGCTCATGCGCGCGCGCCGACCGCCGCATCCGCCGCGGCGCAGGCGGCATCCATCGCCGCCGCGATCCCGGGCATCGCGGCCGCGACGCCCTCGCGCGGGACCTCGATCGGCGCGCCGGCGCAGATCACGCCGCGGCCGAAGGGCAGCGGCAGCATCATCCGGTCCCAGCTCGGCAGCAGGCGATGGCGGCTGGTCGCGGCGCCGAGCGGCACCACGCGCGCGCCCGTCAGCGCCGCGAGCTGCGCCACGCCGGGCGCCGCCTGCCGGCGCGGGCCGCGCGGGCCATCGGGGGTGAGTGCGACCGGATGGCCGGCACGCAGCACGCGGATCATCTCCGCCAGCGCCGCCGCGCCGCCCCGGCGGGAGGAGCCATAGACCATGCGGAAACCGAAGCGCGCGACCGCATCGCCGATGAAGCGCCCGTCCCGGTGCTGGCTGACCAGCACATGCGGCACGAGCGCGGCCGCGCGCGGCTCGGCCGCGGCGGCGAGGCGGAACAGCGCCGGCATGACCGGCAGCCGCTCATGCCAGAAGGCGAGGATCAGCGGGCGGCCGGCGCGGATCTCCGCCAGCGCCGGCTCCGCCCCGTCGAGCCGCCAGCGGGTGGTGCGCGCGACGAGCCCGAGATAGGCGCCGAGCAGCCGCGCCAGGCCCGCCTGCACGGCGGGATGGCGGATCAGCCGGCGCATGCGTCCGGGGCGAAGGTGGCAGGCATGGGGCGCGCCTAGCACGCCCGCCCCGTCGCGGAAATGTCAGCCGGCCACGGGCACCAGGCTGTCGCGGAAGCGGCGCGCGCAGGCGGCCCAGGAATAGCCCTCGGCATGGGCGCGGCAGGCGGCACGGTCCAGCGCCAGCGCGCGGAGGCAGGCGGCGCGGAGATCGGTGTCGAGCGCGCCCACCGGATGGCCGCCGATCACGTCGAGCGGCCCGGTGACCGGGAAGGCCGCGACCGGCGTGCCGCTGGCCAGCGCCTCGAGCAGCACGAGGCCGAAGGTGTCGGTGCGGGAGGGGAAGACGAAGACATCGGCCTGCGCATAGGCCCGCGCCAGCGCCCCGTTCTCGCGGTAGCCGGTGAAATGCGCCGCCGGGAAGCGGCGCATCAGCGCGGCGCGCTGCGGGCCATCGCCCACCACCACCTTGCTGCCCGGCAGGTCGAGCGACAGGAAGGCCTCGATGTTCTTCTCCACCGCGACGCGGCCGGCATAGAGGAAGATCGGGCGCGGCAGGCTCTCCCACGGCTCGGGCGGGCCGTGATCCGCCGCCTCGGGGCGGAAGCGGCGGAGGTCCACGCCGCGCGACCAGGGCACGACGCGCGGGAAGCCGCGCGATTCCAGCTCCCGCGCCAGCGAGGCGGTGGCGCAGAAGGTGCCGGCGCCGGCGGCGTGGAAGCGGCGCATCACCGCCCAGGACCAGTCCACCGGGATGCGCGTGCGGGCGTGCAGGTAGTCGGGGAAGCGGGTGTGGAAGGAGGTGGTGAAGCGCCAGCCGCGCGCGCGGCAGATCGCCCGCATCGCCCAGCCGAGCGGGCCTTCGGTGGCGATCTGCACCGCGTCCGGCGCGAAGGCCTCGGCGAGCTTCGCGAGCCTGCGTCTTGGCGCCACGGCGAGCCGGATCTCGGCATAGCCGGGCGTGGGCACCGAGAGGAAGCGATCCGGCCCGATCACCTCCACCGTGTCGCCGCCGCGGCGCAGCTCCTCCACCACGGTCGAGAGCGTGCGCACCACGCCGTTGACCTGCGGGAACCAGGCGTCGCTGACGATCAGGATGCGCTGCGGCGGCGCGGCGGGCGCCTCCAGCGCGCCCATGCCCCACACGACGGTCAAGCGGGCACCGCCTCGGGCCGGGCCGGGCCACGGGCGAAGGAGAGCCGGTTCTCCCGCGCCCAGTCCAGCAGCTCGAAGCGGCCATCCGCATGCTCGACAAGGGCGGTGCAGCTTTCCACCCAGTCGCCGTCGTTCATGTAGAGCACGCCCTGGACGCTGCGCATCTCGGCATGGTGGATGTGGCCGCAGATCACGCCATCGAGCCCCCGCCGGCGCGCTTCCTGCGCGAGCGCGGTCTCGAAGCGGTCGATCGCCTTCACCGCTTCCTTCACCTGGCGCTTGAGCCATTGCGAGAGCGACCAGTAGGGATAGCCGAGCCGGCGGCGCGCGGCGTTGAACCAGCGGTTGAGCGTGAGCGCCGTGTCGTAGGCCCAGTCGCCTAGATGGGCCAGGAACTTGGCATAGCGGATCACGCCGTCGAACTCGTCGCCATGGATCACCAGGTAGCGGCGGCCATCGGCGGCGTGGTGCACCGCTTCCTTCACCAGCTTCACGCCGGCGAGTTCCATGCCGAGCCAGTCGCGGAACATCTCGTCATGGTTGCCGGGGATGTAGGTGACCTCGGTGCCGTTCTGCGCGGCGCGCAGGACGAGGCGGATCACCTCGTCATGCGCGGCGTCCCAGTACCAGGACTTCTTGAGCCGCCAGCCATCCACGATGTCGCCGACCAGGTAGAGCCGGTCGCATTCGACGCGGCGGAGGAAATCGGCGAGGAAATCGGTGCGGCAGCCGCGGGTGCCGAGATGCACGTCCGAGAGGAACACGGTGCGGTAGCGTCGCTTCGGCTCGGTGCTGTGCATGCCTGTCCGGTCCCGGGCCGGACGTTCCACGCGGCAGGGCGCGGGCAGACCGGCTTGCGTTGCGTTGCCGTGCTCTAGCCAGCCGCGATGCGATTCGACGTGAATCCTGCATGACATCGCCCGCAGGCGAAGCTGTGGAGTGATGCGGATCGCGCATGTCATGCAGGTGCAAGAGGATCGCCTGCGAATCGTCACATCCTGGGGCTAGGCGCGTCACATGCTCATCATCTTCAACCCCGCCGCGGGCGCGGGCCGCCGCCGCCGGCTCGCCCGCGCGCTGACCGCGCTGCGCGCGCTGCGCCAGCGCGTGGAACTCGCCGAGACGCGCGGAACGGGCGATGCCGAGCGCATCGCGCGGGACGCCGCCAGGCGCGGCGTGGCGCGGGTGGTGGCGGCGGGCGGCGACGGCACCATCGCGGAAGTCGCCTCGGGCCTCGCGGGCAGCGCCTCGGCGCTCGGCCTGCTGCCGCTCGGGACGGCGAATGTGCTCGCCTGGGAGCTTGGGGTGCCCCTCGCGCCTGAGCGCGCCGCCGCCGTCCTCGCCGGGGGCCGCGCGGCGCGGCTGCATCCGGGCCTCGCACGCTTCGGCGACGGGCGCGAGCGGCTGTTCGTGCAGATGGTCGGCGCGGGCTTCGATGCCGCGGTGGTGGAGCGGCTCGATCTCGGCCTGAAGCGCCGGATCGGGCGCGCGGCCTATGTGTGGCAGTCCCTGCGCGAACTGCCGCGCTACGGCTTCCCGCCGATCTCGGTCGAACTCGACGGCGTGGCCGAGACGGTCTCGAGCGTGATCGTCACCAAGGGCAGGCTCTATGCCGGGCGCTACCGCATCGCGCCGGCGGCGCGGCCGGAGGCGCCGGGCTTCCAGGTGGTGCTGTTCCGCCGCGCCGGGCCCCTGGCCGCCGCCCTCGCCGGCGCAGCGCTGCCGCTCGGCCTGATCCCGCGCCTGCCGGGCGTCGAGATCGTCGCCGCGCGGGCGTTGCGCATCGCCGCCGCGGCGCGGGTGCCGGTGCAGGCCGATGGCGATGCCGCCGGCCTGCTGCCGGTTGCGGTCAGCGACGCGCCGGCGCCGCTGACCGTGCTGCTGCCCTGACGATCAGCCGGTCGCCGCCGGGAAGCGGAGCTGGTCGGCGGCGGGGAGGAATTGCGGCAGGTAGAACTCCTCGGCGCGGAGCGCGAGCGGCAGCTCGAAGGCCTCCTTCACCGTGTCGATCGCGCCCTGCACGCGGGCCGTCGTGATGTTGCCGAAGCCGCCGGCGATCACCTCCGCCGTCCGGACGAACTCGAAATTCGCGACCAGGCGCTCCTGCTCGAGCGCCGCGGGCGCCGTCGGATCGCGCCGCACCAGGGCGGCGATCGAGGCCGCGGGGTCGCGGAAGGCGTCGATATGGCCGCGCACAATGGCGCGGATCATCCCCGTGACCACGCGCGGATTGGCCTCCGCATAGGGGCGGCGGACCAGGAGCGCGGTGGAGAGCAGGTTCACGCCGAAGGCCGAATAGCGCATCGAGACGATCTGCTCGCGCGGCACGCCGACGGCGCGCAGGCTGAACACGCCCGAGGTCTCGAAGCCGGTGATCGCATCGGCCTCCCCGCGCGCCAGCATCGGCTCGCGCAGCTGCGGGGTCACGGTGACCCAGGTGATGCGGTTGCGGTCGAGATTGGTCGCGCGCGCGAAGGCGGGGAACATCTGCCGCCCGCCATCGGTCTCCGGCGCGGCGACGCGCTTGCCGAGCAGGTCCTGCGGCGTGCGGATGCCGCTGCGCGTGAGCGTCATGACCGCGAGCGGGCTGCCCTGCTGCAGCACGAAGGGGGCGATGATGTCGGTGTTCGCGGTGGCCGGCGACATGCGCATGCGCATGGTCGGCGACGGGTCGGAGACGCCGAACTCATAGGCGCCGGAGGCGATCTTCACCGGCACGTCGCCGGCACCGAAGCCGCGATCGATCGTGACGTTCAGCCCTTCCTCGCGGAAATAGCCGCGTTCGAGGGCGAGCAGGTAGCAGGATTGCGGGCCCTGGAAGGCCCAGTCCATGCTGAATCGCACATTGGTGAGCGCGCCCTGCCCCTTGGCGGCGAAGGGCATGGCGAGGGCGGCGGCACCGAGCAGCCCCCGGCGGCGGATGTTCATGATTGGCCTCTCCTGTCGGACGGCGCCCGCTCGGGCGCCCCGCGCCGGCGGGTGCAAGGCCGATGCCGTTCCGTGCCGAAGGGGCGGAGGCCGGAGCTGCCCGCGCTGGAAGCAGGGCATGCCGGGAAACGGTGCAATTCCGTTCCGAGAAGGCGGCTTCGGCGCGACGCCGAAGATCAGCCGCCGGCCGCCTTCAGGACGTGCTCGGTGGTGTAGAGCCGGGTCGCGCGCTCCAGGAAATGGCCGACATCGTGGATGATGGCCGCCCGTCCGGCCTCGCTGTCGAACCAGCGCGTCGTCATCGCCTCGACCGAGGGGAAGTGCAGCTCCGCGACGCCCTGGAAGCGCGGCACGGGCAGCGCGGCGGGGGCGAGCGCCTCCACCCAGTCCCGCACATAGCGCGCCATGCCGACATGCACCCTGAGCGCGAGCCCCGCATGATGCGCCCAGAGCCGGCGCGCCGCAGCTTCCGGCAGGTCGTCGCGGAACGTCATCAGCGCGAGGAACTTGACGCCGGGCGCGATTCCCGCCGGCCGGGCCAGCTCATCCTTCTCGACCGTCTCGGCCATCCGCGCGGAGGCGCGGGCGAGGCCGGCGGTGCGGGCGTCGAGGAAGGCGAGCGCGGCGTCCAGCACCGCCGCCTCGCCCCAGAGATCGAACACCGCGTCGAACGGGGGCGCGGCCGGCGCGGCGGGCTCGCCCGGGCGCTGCCAGGGCGGCACGGCGGGGGTCGCGTCCACGAGATCGAGCGAGAGGGCCGCGAGCGCGGGCACGGCGGCGAGCAGGGCGGGCGCGAGCTCGGCGCGCATCGAGGCACGGAAGCCGGCGCGATCGGCGGACGGCGCGGCGAGGAACAGGCGATGCTTGGGCATGGGCCTTCCTACAACGCCGCGGCCGCCTCGCCATCTTCCCAGGGCCCGGGCGCGGCGGGAGACGCCCGGCGATCCGGCGTTAAGGGATGGGCAAGCTCCGCGGCGCATTGTCTCACCGCAGGAGACAGCCCTCGCCATGCGCCACATCGTCCTGCCCGAAGCCGAAGACCCGCTTGCGCCGCGCCCGTCCCGCGCGGCGCGCGAGGCCGCGGAGGAACGCCCGCGGGAGGCGGGGGAAGTGGGCGGCAACGCCTTCGGCACCCTCGCGGCCTATCGGCGCCCGGACCAGGACGACGCCGCGGCGGAGCCGGAGGCGGCCGGTCCGCGCCCGGCCGAGGCAGCGATGCCCGAGGCGGCTTCGCCGGAACCGGGCGTCACGCCAGCGGCACCGCCGCCCTCGGGGCTGGATGCGTGCCTGGAAGGCGGGCCGCTGCCGGGGGACCCCGCCGCCATGCCCGCGAACCCTGCCGAGGCGAGGCCCGCCCCTGGCGCCGTGCCGATGGCGGAGCGCGGGCCCGTTGCGACGGCGCCGGCTGTCATGCCGGACGGCGAAGCGCCGATGCGCGCCGCCCCGGCGGCCTTGCCGGAGGCCGCGCCCTCCGCCACGGCGGACCCGGCCGGGCCCGTGCCGGCGCGCGCCCCGCCGAACCAGGCGCCCTGCGCCGGCGCGGCGATCGGCGACCGCAGCGCGCAGGAGCATGCGCCGTTCCTGTTCACCCTGCCGGGCGACGCCTTCGCCGACGCCGATGCGGGGGATCGCCTGACCTACGCGGCGAGCCTCGCCGATGGGGCGCCGCTGCCCGACTGGCTGCATTTCGACCCGGCGACCCGCAGCTTCTCCGGCACGCCCGGGACGGGCGACATTGGCAGCCTGGCGCTGCGCGTGACCGCGACCGACCGCGCCGGCGCCTCCGCCACGCAGGTCTTCCGCCTCGAGGTCGAGGACACGCCGGAGGCGCCGACGGCCATCGCGCTCTCCGGCACCTCCGTCGCGGAGAACGCCGCGGCCGGCACGCTCGTCGCCACGCTCTCCGCGACCGATCCGGATGCCGGCGCGACGCATGCCTTCAGCATCGTCGGCGGGTCCGACCTGTTCGAGGTGGCGGGCGGCACGCTGCGGGTGAAGGCGGGCGCGGTGCTGGACCACGAGGCCGCGCCGAGCCACACGCTCACGCTGCGGGCGACCGATCAGGGCGGTCTGAGCGTCGAGCGGACGGTGACGATCCAGGTCGGCGACATGAACGAGGCGCCGACGGGCCTCTCCGCCACCGCGACGCGCGACTTCATCGCCAATGGCAGCTTCGAACAGACTTCGGCCCAGATCGCCCAGGGAAGCTGGGCGCCCTTCCAGCAGATCACCGGCTGGCAACTGGCCAGCGGGCCGCAGATGGAACTGGTCGCGAGCGGCCATCGCGGCATCGGCGCCCACGACGGGCGGCTCTGGATGGACATGGACGCCTCGCCCGGCAACATCGCCATCCGCCAGCAGGTGATCGGGCTCGAGGATGGGCAGAGCTACACGCTGAGCTTCGCCGTCTCCGGCACCAGCGGCTGGCAGGGCAACGGCATCGAGCTCTGGTGGAACGGCGCGCTGGTGCAGTCCTGGCAGGCGAACGGCGCGGGCTGGAGCGAGCACAGCGTCACGCTGCTCTCGGCCCCCGGTGGCGGGGCGGATGTGCTGGAGTTCCGCGGCACCGGCCCGGCGGACAATGTCGGCGTGGCGCTGGACGCGGTGCGCCTCGTCGGCGGCTCCTCGGTGCTGACGGTGGCCGAGAACGCCGCCGCCGGCACCGTGATCGCCGATCTCGCCGCCACCGATCCCGATGTCGGCGGCAGCCATGCGTTCGGCATCCTCGGCGGATCGGGCCTCTTCGAGGTGGTCGGCACGCAGCTCGTGGTGAAGGCCGGCGCGATGCTCGACTTCGAGACCGCGTCGAGCCACCAGGTCACGCTGCGGGCCACGGACCAGGGCAGGCTTTCCTTCGACCGCACCGTGACCATCGGGGTGACGGATGTGAACGAGGCGCCGACCGCCATCCTGCTCGCCGCGCAGCGTGACTTCATCGTCAATGGCGGCTTCGAGGATGTCGGCGCACCGAAGATCGCGGATGGCGACTGGGCGCCGGCGCAGCAGCTCTCGGGCTGGCAGCTCGTCTCCGGCCCGCAGATGGAGCCGCACGCCACCGGACATCGCGGCATCAGCGCGGTGGACGGGCGGATCTGGATGGATCTCGGTGCGAGCCCCGGCAATGTGGCGATCCGCCAGGCGGTGCACGGCCTCGAGGACGGGCAGAGCTATACGCTGAGCTTCCACGCCTCCGGCACCAGCGGCTGGCAGGGCAATGGCGTGGAGGTCTGGTGGAACGGCGTGATGATAGACGCCTTCCAGACGCCGACCACCGCCTGGCAGCAGCGGAGCTACATGCTCACTTCGGCGGTCGGCGGCGGGCCCGACATGCTGGAGTTCCGCGGCACCGGCCCGGCCGACAATGTCGGCACGGCGATTGACGCGGTGCGGCTCAGCGGCGCGGTCGCCACCCCGCAGGTGGCGGAGAACGCCGCGGCCGGGACGGTGGTGGCGACGCTGTCCGCCCTCGATCCGGATTCCGGCGCGACGCATGCCTTCTCGATCCTCGGCGGATCGAACCTGTTCGAGCTCGCCGGCAGCCAGCTTCGCGTGAAGGCCGGCGCGGTGCTCGACTTCGAGGCCGCCCGCAGCCATGCCATCACGCTGCGGGCCACGGACCAGCACGGCGCGCATCTCGACCAGCAGGTGACGATCGCGGTGCTGGACGTGCCGGAAGCCTCGAACGACCGGCTGGCGGTCTCGGCGGCGAACGCGCCGGCGCATTGGTCGGGCGGGCTCGGCACCGACACGCTGCACATCCTCGAGGGCGCCGGCGGCTGGACGGTGCAGTTGAGTTCCGGACAGGTCGTGGGACAGCAGAACGGGCTCATGCTGTTCTCGGAGGGCGCCGACGGCATCGTGAGCTTCGCCAGCGGCGCGACGCTGCAATTCGAGGATGTCGAGCGGCTGAGCTGGGCGCTGGCCGCCTGACGGCCTTGCGCGCCGGCCCGGCTTCGGCGAGATGGGCGGGCCTGGGCCTGTAGCTCAATGGTCAGAGCGGGCCGCTCATAACGGCTTGGTTGGGGGTTCGAGTCCCTCCGGGCCCATTCCTGTCGGGTCGTCCGACGCCGAAGGCGAGGCGAGCAAGGCATCGCCCGGAGGCGCCAGGGTCGCGCGGCGCGGCGGCGCCCCGTATTGTTCCAGGCTCGGACCCAGGATTCCCCCGCATGGCCACCGGCCTTCTCGCCCTGCTCGACGACGTCGCCGCCATCGCCAAGGTCGCCGCCGCCTCCCTCGACGACGTCGCCGCCCAGGCCGCCAAGGCCGGCGCCAAGGCCGCCGGCGTGGTGATCGACGATGCCGCGGTCACCCCGCGCTACGTGGTCGGCTTCGCGGCGGCGCGCGAATTGCCGATCGTCTGGCGGATCGCGGTCGGCTCGGCGCGCAACAAGCTGCTCATCCTGCTGCCGGCCGCGCTGCTGCTCAGCGCCTTCGCGCCCGGGCTCATCACACCGCTGCTCGTGCTCGGCGGCCTCTTCCTCTGCTACGAGGGGGCGGAGAAGGTGTACGAGGCGCTCGTTCCGCACGCGGCCCATGGCCACGAAGCCGCCACCGGCGCCGCGCCCGCCGACCCGGCGGCGCTGGAGGAAGCCCGGGTGGCCGGCGCCATCCGCACCGACTTCATCCTCTCGGCCGAGATCATGGCGATCGCGCTCGCCACCCTGCCGCAGGCCTCGCTGGCGATGCAGGCAGCCGTGCTCGGCGTCGTCGGGCTCGGCATCACGGTCGTGGTCTATGGCGCGGTGGCGCTGATCGTGAAGGCGGACGATGCCGGCGTGGCGCTGGCCGCGCGCGGCGGGAAGCTCGCCGGGCTCGGCCGCGCGCTGGTGACGGGGATGCCGCATTTCCTCAAGGCGCTCGGCGTGATCGGGACGGCGGCGATGATCTGGGTGGGCGGCGGCATCGTGCTCCATGGCGCGGAGGCCTTCGGGCTGCACGCGCCCGGCCAGCTGCTGCACGCGGCGGAGGAGCGGGGCGGCTTCCTCGGCGGCGCGGCGGTCTCCGGCGTCGCCGGGCTCGTCCTCGGCGCGGCGCTCATTCCGCTGACCCAGCACGTCATCGCGCCGCTCGCGCGCGGACTCGGGCGGTTGGCAGGCCGCCCCTCGGCGGGATAGAAGGCGCGCCACCTCCCCCATATCCCGGAAGCCGCCCGACCATGCCCGCCTGGCAATACGTGTATGTGATGAAGGATCTCACCAAGTCCTATCCGGGCGGGCGAGAGGTCTTCAAGGGAATCACCCTCTCCTTCCTGCCCGACGCCAAGATCGGCGTGCTCGGCCCGAACGGCGCCGGCAAGTCCACGCTGATGAAGATCATGGCCGGCATCGACAAGGAATTCGGCGGCGAGGCCTGGGCCGCGGAGGGCGCCCGCGTCGGCTACCTGCCGCAGGAGCCGCATCTCAACCCCGACAAGACCGTCGGCGAGAACGTGATGGAGGCCTTCACCGAGCTGAACGCCCAGCTCACCCGCTTCAACGAGATCTCCAACCGCTTCGCCGAGCCGATGGAGGATGAGGAGATGAACGCCCTCCTCGCCGAACAGGCCGAGCTGCAGGAGAAGATCGACGCCGCCGAGGGCTGGGAGCTGGAGCGGCGGATCGAGATCGCGCTCGACGCGCTGCGCTGCCCGCCCTTCGACAGCGCGATCGGCCACCTGTCCGGCGGCGAGCGGCGGCGCGTCGCGCTCTGCAAGCTGCTGCTGGAGAAGCCGGACCTGCTGCTGCTGGACGAGCCGACCAACCACCTGGACGCGGAGAGCGTCGCCTGGCTCGAGAAGACGCTGCGCGAATGGCAGGGCGCGGTGCTGGTCGTCACCCATGACCGCTACTTCCTGGACAACGTGACGAACTGGATCCTGGAAGTGGATCGCGGCCGCGGCTTCCCCTACCAGGGGAACTACTCCGCCTATCTCGACCAGAAGCGCAAGCGCCTGCAGCAGGAGGAGCGGGAGGAGAGCGCGCGGCAGCGCCAGCTCGCGCGGGAGCAGGAGTGGATCGGGCGCAGCCCGGCCGCGCGCCAGGCGAAGTCCAAGGCGCGCATCACCGCCTATGAGGAACTGCTCCAGAAGAGCCAGGAGAAGGGTATCGGCGAGGCCGAGATCGTCATCCCGCCGGCGCCGCGCCTCGGCAACCTGGTCATCCAGGCGGAGAAGCTGCGCAAGGGCTACGGCAACCGCCTGCTGATCGAGGACCTGGACTTCAAGCTGCCGCCGGGCGGCATCGTCGGCATCATCGGCCCGAACGGCGCCGGCAAGTCCACGCTGTTCAAGATGATCACGGGCGTGGAGCAGCCGGATGGCGGCACGCTCACGATCGGGGACAGCGTGAAGCTCGGCTATGTGGACCAGAGCCGCGACAGCCTGGATGACAACAAGACCGTCTGGCAGGAGATCTCGGACGGGATGGACCAGATCACCATCGGCAAGCGGACGATCCCGTCCCGCGCCTATGTCGCCGCCTTCAACTTCAAGGGCGCGGACCAGCAGAAGCGCGTCGGCATCCTCTCGGGCGGCGAGCGCAACCGCGTGCATCTCGCGAAGATGCTGAAGCGCGAGCACAACGTGCTGCTGCTCGACGAGCCGACCAACGACCTCGACGTGGACACGCTGCGCGCGCTGGAAGACGCGCTCGAGGATTTCGCCGGCTGCGCGGTGGTGATCAGCCATGACCGCTGGTTCCTCGACCGGCTGGCGACCCACATCCTCGCCTTCGAGGGCGACAGCCATGTCGAGTGGTTCGAGGGCAATTTCGAGGCCTATGAGGCCGACAAGCGCCGCCGCCTCGGCGCCAACGCGACCGAGCCGCACCGGATCAAGTACCGGCCGCTGGCGCGGTGACGGGGCAGATCCTCAATGCGCCGCGGACGCTGACGACGCCGCGGCTCTCCCTGCTGCCGCCCGGACCGGAGCACCTGCCCGAGCTGATCCGGCTGAAGGGCGACGAACGCGCCTTCGGCCTGATGCTGCACGGCGTCCGCACGCCCGAGCGCACGCGCGAGGAGCTCGAGGACGACATGGATTTCTGGCTCGTGCGCGGCTACGGCACCTGGTCGGTGTTCGAGCGCGCGACCGGCGATTTCCTCGGGCTCTGCGGCCTGATGGAGCGGCCGGACGGGCGCGGCGTGGCGCTGCGCTTCGCGCTTTGGCCCGAGGTGCGCGGCCGTGGCTTCGCGCGGGAGGCGGCGGCGGCGAGCCTGGAGTTCGGCCACCGCGCGGGGCTGCCGCGGATCATCGGCGTGGCGCGGGAGAGCAACGCGGCGTCGCGCGCCGTGCTGTCCGACATCGGCATGCGCGAATGCGGCGAGTTCCGCCACCAGGGCCACCGGATGGTGGTCTATGAGAGCGTGAAGCGCGCGGCCGAATAGGGCGCGATGTCGAAGGGCAGGTCTTGCCGGCCGAGCAGCGCACCGGCCGCAAGCTCCCCCACCAGCGGGCCGAGCGTGTAGCCGGCGTCGCCGGGGACGCCGAGGAAGAGGCCGGGCAGGCCCGGCGCCTCGCCCAGCACGCTGCGCCCATCCACGGTGGTGTTCACGCCGGCCCAGGTCCTGATCAGCCGGAGCCGGGCGAGACGCGGCACGATGTGGCTGGCGAGGCGAAGGTTGCCGAACAGGCTGGCGGCCTCGACGGTGGGGTGGCCGCGCGGGCCTTCGAGCCGCGCGGGCCAGCCGCCGCCGATCACGACCTGCCCCGCCGCGAGCTGCTTCAGCGTGATCATCCGCTCGGCATGCTGCACCAGATGGCCGATCAGCGGCGCAGCGGCCTCGGTGATGTTCATGTGCAGCGGCTCGGCGACGGTTGGGACATTCAGGCCCAAGGGGGCGAGCAGCGCGCCGGTGCCGGCGCCGGCGGCCACGAGCACGCGCCCGGCGCGGATCGCGCCGAAGCTGCCGTGCAGCCGCCAGGCCGCGCCGTCGCGTTCCAGCCGCGCGACGCGCGCCTCGGGCAGCAGCGCGCCGCCCTTCGCGAGCAGCGCGCGACGGATCGCCTGGTTGGCGAGCAGCGGGTTGAGCTTGCCTTCCTCTGCGCAGAGCTCGGCGCCGACCACCGCATCACCGAGATAGGGCGCGACGCGGCGCAGCTCCGCGCGGTCGAGCATGGTGACGGTGAGGCCGAGGCGGGCCTCGCGCGCGCATTTGCGGGCAAGGAACTCGTAGGACTCCGGCGTCTCGGCGACCATGAGGCCGCCGCTCGCCTTCAGCTCGAAGCCGGTGGCGAGCTCGCGCTCCAGCTCCGCCCAGCGCCGCGCGGCGGCGACATAGAGCGGCAGCGCAGCTTCGAGACCTGCGACCTGGTCGGGATACATGCGGATGAAGCGCGACTGCATCTGCACATGCAGGCTGCCGGCATTGGCGATGGTGCCGGCCTGGTGCGCGGCATCGTCCAGCACCAGCACGCCCTCGCCGGCTTCCGCGATGCGCAGCGCGGCGCAGAGGCCGACGATGCCGCCGCCGATGACGGCGACGGCGACCTCACGCACGGTCATCGGTGACCGCGACGATGTCCGCGATCGCGATCGGCTTGACCGGCGCGCGCGGCGCGAAGAGCGCGAGATTGTCGAGCGGCCGGCCCTGCGTCGCCGCGAGATGCTCGGCCAGCAACTGGCCGCAATAGCGGCCCTGGCAGCGCCCCATGCCGCAGCGGGTGCGGCGCTTCACCTCGCCGAGCGTCGGCGCGCCATCGGCGAGCACCGCATCCAGATCGCCCTTCGTCACCTCCTCACAGCGGCAGACGATCGTGTCGGGCTCGGCGAGCGAAAGCTGGGCGCGGGGCGCGGCGAAGAGTGTCCAGAGCGCCGACTGGAAGCGGCGATGCCGCGCGAGGCGCCGGCGCGCCGCTTCATCCTCCGGCGCGTTGCGGCCGAGCATGCGCGCGACGGCGCGCGCGGCGATCGCGCCTTCCTCCCGTGCCGCCGGCGCGCCGCCGAGGCCGGCGCAGTCGCCGATGGCGTAGAGGCCGGGCACGGTGGTCATCAGCGCCGCGTCGCGCACCGGCACGAACTGGCCGCGCGCCGCATCGAAGGCGCATTCGGCGCCGAGCGCGCGCAACACCTCATGGCTCGGCAGGAAGCCGTAGCCGAGGGCCACCACATCCGCCGCCACCACCCGCTCGCCTGCCGGCCCGCGCAGCGTGGCGCGCAGGGCGTCGCCGTCGCGCTTCACCCGCGCCAGCACGGTCCCGTAGGCGATGCGGCCGCGCAGCGCGACGAGATCGGCGAGTCCGCGCAGCGCGAGCGCCGGATCGGCGAGCGCCATCGCGAGCGCCGTCGGCGCCCGCGCGAAGGGCGAGGGCGCGGCCTCCGCCACCGCCACGATCGTGGCGCCGCCGGCGGCGAGCTCGCGCGCGACCTGGGTGTTGAGCGGGCCGTTGCCGGCCACGAGCACGCGGCGTCCCGGCAGCACGCGATGGCTGCGCCACAGCGTCTGCGCGGCGCCGACGGTCATCACGCCGGGCAGCGTCCAGCCCGGCACGACATGCGGGCGTTCATAGGCGCCGGTCGCCGCGATCACCGCGCGCGGCGCGAGCAGGCGCGTGCGCGTGCCGTCGAACACCGCGAGCCGGTCCATCGCGAAGGCGCCCCAGAGCTCCGCGCCGCGCAGGATGCGTGCGCCGCAGGCCTCGGCCTGCGCGGCCAGTGCGCCGCCCGCGCGCTGCTGTGCGTCGAGCGCGGCGAGCCCGCCGGCCGGCTGCTTGTAGAACTGGCCGCCGAGCGCGGCGCGCTCCTCGATCACGAGCACGTCGAGACCGTGGCGCCGCGCCTCGATCGCGGCGGAGAGGCCACCGGCGCCGCCGCCGATCACGAGCAGGTCGAGCGCCTCCGGTGCGGGCAGGGGCGAATCGTCCGGTGCCGGCACCGGCGCCTCGGGCAGCCGCGCGACGCCCGGGAAATCCTGGTGCCGCACCACCATCCCCGCGCGCGCCTTGGTCATGCAGGCGCGGCTGTTGGGCGTGCCATCGAGCTCCACGAGGCAGTCCTGGCAGACGCCCATGCCGCAATGGATGCCGCGCCCCTCGCCACCGCGCCGCGTGGCGCGGAACTCGCGGATGCCGGCGGCGGTCAGCGTGGCGGCCACGGTCTGCCCGTCGCGGATCGGGACGGCGCGCGCGGTGCCATCCGCATCGCGCCATTCGAGGCTCTCAGCCATGCGCGATCACGTGGCGCGCAAGATCGGCATGCGTCGCGAACCAGACTCGGCCCTTCGCCTGCGCATGGCGGATGATCTCCTCGAGGATCCAGATGCGGCTGCGATAGCCGATGACGAAGGGGTGCATGACAAGCTGGAAGACGCTGCCCTCCTCCCACGCCGCGTCGAACTCGCGCAGGAAGATGCGGAGCACGTCCTCGGGCGCCGCATAGGGACGCGTGGCGGGGTTGCGGCTGAACAGGAAATAGACCGCGTCGTCGCGCAGCCATTCGACGGGGATCTCGACCAGGCCGGTCGGCGCGCCGTCGAGGAGCAGCTCGTACGGCTCCTCGTCGGCCATCAGGCTGGAATCGTAGAGCAGGCCGAGTTCCTTCACGATCGCGACGGTGTTCGGGCTGGTGTCCCACTGTGCGGCGCGATGGCCCACGGGATCGCGGCCCGAGAGCCGCGCGAGCGTGTCGCGCGCGCGCAGCATCAGATCGCGCTCGGTGGCGGCCTCCAGGATCGAGGTGTTCTCGTGGATCCAGCCATGCAGGCCGATCTCATGGCCTGCGGCGACGATGCGCGCGGGCTCCTCCGGCCCGATCAGCGCGGCGACGGCGGGGCAGAAGAAGGTCGCGGGCACGCCATGGCGTTCGAGCACCGCCAGGATGCGCGGCACGCCGACGCGCCGGCCGAACTCCCCCCAGGCGAGCCGCCCGATCGCCTCGCCGCCAGCGCCCATCTCGAATGTCTCGTGGTCGGCATCGAAGGACAGCGCGACGGCGCAGCGCGCGCCCTGCGGCCAGGTGGCGGGGCGCAGGCGCCGCCCCGCGCGCACGCGGTTCACGCGCGCGCGCCAGCGTTCCTCCGGCCAGAGCCAAGGCGGCGTCATGGGCGCGGCCGATTCACGGCTCCGCGCCTGGCGGCGCTCCGCCGATCGGACGCGGTCATTCGGCCGCCTGCCGCACGCCCCGGTGCTTGCGCAGATAGGCGCGCCAGGTGGTGGCCCAGCGGGCCGGATCCTCGCAGCCGGCGCCGTCCACCTTGGCGATGGCGGCGTTGTGCGGCGCGCTGCGCACGAGATCGGGATCCGCATAGGCTTCCTCGCAGACCTTGCGCACCACCGCGACCCAGGTGTCGATGTCCTCCTTCGACCACAGCTCGCCGGCTTCCGGCGTGAAGGGTTCCGGGAAGTGCCAGGGCTCATGCGCGAGCCAGGGCGCGTCCACGCCGTAATCCACCATGCGGTTCGCGACCTCGCCGACGCCGATCCCCGTCTCCTCCTTGAGCCGGCCGAGGGAGTAGCGCGTCATCTCCATGCGCGGGCCGCCGATGTCGGGGTGGCTCTTGGAGACGCCGCGGATCGCGAGAAGGCCCTTCTCCATGTAGTTGTTCGCCAGCACGGAGAGATCCGACGCCTCATGGATGCCCTCCGCGCCCATCCCCCGCGCCCAGGCATAGGCGCGCATCACGATGTGCAGGTTGCCCATGAACTCCCGCACCTTGCCGACGCTCGCCTCGGGCGTCTCCAGCGTGAAGCCGTTGGCGCCCTTGTTGACGATGGGCTTCGGCAGGAACTTCGCGAGCTGCTCCGTGCAGCCATAGGCGCCGACCGCCGGGCCGCCGCCGCCCTTCGGGCCGCCGAAGGTCTTGTGCAGCATGAACATGCAGGCGTCGAAGCCGAGCTCCCGCGCCCTGATCTTGCCCATCACGCCGTTGAAGTTGGCGTGGTCGTAGAAGGCGAGCGCGCCGGCTTGCTTCACCAGCCGCACCCATTCGGCCATGTGCGGGTTGTAGATCCCCATGTCGTCGGGGTTGTTGATCATCAGCGCCGCGGTGCGCGGACCCAAGGCAGCCTTCAGGGCTTCCACGGAAGGATAGCCGCCTGCCTCCAGCGGCAGGGTGATCACCTTGAAGCCGCCCGCCGCGGCGGTGGCCGGGTTGCAGGGATGCGCCTGGATCGAGGTGACGATCTCGTCGCGCTGCCCGAGCTGCCCCGTCGCCTCCAGCCAGCCGCGCGTGACGCAGACATGGGTGTAGGCCGCATCCGCCCCGCCCGCCGCCTGGAAGGTGAAGCGGTCCATCCCGGAGAGCGCCTTCAGGATCTGCTCGAAGTTCCAGACGATCTCGAGCAGGCCCTGCAGGGTGGAAGGGTCCTGCAGCGGATGCATCTCCGCCATCTGCGGGCGCAGGCCCAGCGCCTCGCTGACGCGCGGGTTGTACTTCATCGTGCAGGTGCCGAAGAGGCTGACGCCGACCATGCCGAGCACCTGCTGCGAGAGCTTGACGTAGTGGCGCAGCACGTCGTGCTCGGCGATCTCGGGCAGCGCGGGCGCGCCGCGGCGGCGGAGCGCCGGCGGCAGCAGATCGGCGGCGGCGCCGATGGCGGCGACCTCGGGCTCGGGCGCGGCGAAGGTGAGGCCGCGACGGCCCGGTGCGCCGAGTTCCATCACCACCGGCTCGTTCCAGCGGGCCTGGTGGATCTCGCGGGGCTCGCTCATGCCACGATCTCCTTGAGCGCGGCGGCGAGCCGCGCGATGTCCTCGGCGGTGTGGATTTCCGTGACCGCGTAGAGCGCGCTCTGGCCGAGCGCGGGGAAGTCCGCCGACAGGTCCTGCCCGCCGAAGATTCCCCGCGCGCGCAGCGCGGCGTTGATCTCCGATACGGTCCTTCCCGCGCCGTCGAAGTTGACGACGAACTCCTTGAAGAAGCCGCAGGGGAAGGCGATGCGCAGGCCGGGGATCGCGGCCAGCGTCTTCGCTGCGTGGTGCGCGCGCTGCACGATCACCTCGCCGACCTCGGTGAAGCCCTTCGGACCCATCAGCGCCATGTAGACGGCGCAGCCGATGGTGGTGAGGTAGACGGAATTGCCCGTCCAGTCCTTGCCTTCCTCGCGCATGCCGTAGCTCGACTGGTGCGCGAGGCTGAGCGAGAAGCCGTGCTCGCCCGGGGTCGCGGTGGGCGCGATGGAGATGTTGAGCGTCGGGTATTCGCGCGCGTAGCGTTCCTCGTCCCGGCTGGCGATGAAGCCGCCCGCGCCGCCGCCGGCGGCCATGTGGGCGCCGAGCGTCTGGATCGTGCCGACGCAGATATCGGCGCCGTATTCGCCGGGCGGCGCCAGCACGCCGAGCGAGATCGGGTCCACGCCGACGATGAACTCGGCGCCCTTCGCCTTCGCCAGCCTGCCGATCTCGGCCGCGCGCGCCTCGATCACGCCGAAGCTGCCGGGGTTCTCGATATAGACGGCGCAGGTCCGGTCGGAGAGCTTGGCCTTGAGGTCCGCCATGTCGAGCAGGCCGCTCGCCGGCTCCCACGCCACGGGCACCACCGCGATATGGCCGTGGCTGCCCTGCGGCTCGCAATACTGGCGCAGCACCGCGAGCCGTTCGGCATCCATTCCCGCCGGCACCAGCACCTCGCGCCGGCCGTTCAGGCGCGCGGCCATGCGCACCGCGTAGCCGATGGCGCAGCCCCAGGAATAGACGGGCAGGCCGACGAATTCGAGGCCGACGAGCTCGCCCAGCATCGAGCAGAACTCGAACCAGGCCTGGTTCCGCCCGTGGTCGGACATCGCCGTGCCCCAGACGCTGGTGAGGTACTCCGTGCGGCCGACGATCTCATCCACCACCGCCGGGACGTGATGCTGCCAGATGCCGCCGCCGAGGAAGGAGAGGTTGCCCTCGCAATCCCGGTTCTTCTTCAGCAGCCCGAGCATGTGGCGCTTCAGCGCGACCTCGCTCGAGAGCGCGGGCGGCAGGTCGAGCCGGCCCTTGAAGCGGTGCTCCTCGGGGATCTGCGCGAAGAGGCTCTCGATGCTGTTCGCGCCGATCGCGGCGAGCATCGCCTGCTTCGCCTCCGGCGTGGAATTGGCCATCCAGGGATGGGACATGACGTTCTCCTTAGCCCTCAAGCGCCGGGCGCGCGCTCCGCGCGCTTGGCTCGCCGCACTTGCGGCGGGCCGCGTTCGCGGCCTCGGCCAGCTTCGCTGGCCGCATCATACTGCGGCCGCGACGCGCATCACCATGCGCTGTCCCGGCGCGACATGCACCTGCGTGTAGCCGGCCAGCATCGAATCCACCGCCCGATCGCCGGTGTCCACATGCAGCACCGGCGGGTCCAGCGCGGCGAGCTTGTGCTGGCCGGTCATGATCGTGATGTTGTCGCGCCCGACCCGGCGGATGACCTCGGCGCTGATCTGCTGGTTGCCGCGGCCGAAGACGAAGCCCTGCCCGCCCGTCACGCTCGCGACGATCCCGCCCGGCGCACGGTCGAGCAGGCGCAGGAGCTGGCCTTCATTGGCATCGAGCGCGATCGGGCGGCCGCCGAGGACCACGTCCACGCCGAGCAGCGTGCCCTCGAAGCCCAGCGCGCGCTTCACCTCGCGCGTCGTGGTGCCGCAGCCGAGGATCATCAGCCGGTCCGCCGGCCATTCGCGTGCGATGCGCCGCGCGAGCGCTTCCATCGCCGCCGCGTCGTCCGGCCGCGCGCCGGACTTGCTGGCCTGCATGTACGCCTTCTCGGCAGGGACGCGCGCAACCCCGAAGAGCCGCGCCGAGACCCGGCCCTCGCGCAGCGCGGCCTCGTCGATGTCCATCACCTCGGCCTCGCGGAAGCCGAGCGGCCCACGCGCGAAACGCGCGACCAGGCGGCCGGCGGCGGCGGGGCTGGTGGCGAAGACCGCCGAGTGCATCTTCACGCCGGTCGGCACGCCGAGAATCGGCACCGCCGTCCCGACCGCGCCGCAGATGTCACGCGCCGTGCCGTCCCCGCCGGCGAACAGGATCAGCTCCGCCCCGGCCTCCCGCAGCGCGCGCGCCGCCGCGACCGTGTCGCGCGCATCGCCATGCCGCGGCAGGTCGAGCACGCGAACCGGCAGGCCGGCCTCGCGCGCCGCCGCCTCGCCCATCTCGCCGGGCGCGGCGAGAAGCTCGACGCCTTCGAGGCCGCGCAGCGCCGCGGCGCAGCGCGCCGAGGCTTCCGGCACGGCACCCAGCGCGCGGGCGCGCGCGAGCACCTCGGCGCCGTCGGTGCCCTTGAGCCCGACGCGCCCGCCCATGCCCGCGATGGGGTTCACCACGATCCCGACCCGGCGCAAATCGGCTGGAGCCTCCCCGGAAAAGTGCGCGGGCCGAACATGGGGCCGCGCAGCGCACAGTCTAGGGCGATGCAGGCGCCGCGCAACCTCCGCAAGCCTTCCGAGCGGCCTTCCGGGCCTACCAGCCGCGCGCGGCGATCTCGGCCACCAGCGCGGCCTCGGCGACATCCACCAGGGCGTGCCCGCGCTTGCGGACCACGCCATCCACCAGCACGTCCCGCACGCAGCGGCCCGAGGCGCTGTAGAGCACATTCGCCGCCAGGTCGTGCGCCGGCGCCATCTCCAGCCGGTCGAGGTCGAGCACGATCAGGTCGGCGCGCTTGCCGACCTCCACGGACCCGACCAGCCCGCCCATCCCGAGCACCCGGGCGCCGTCGATCGTCATCATCCGCAGCATCCGGCGCACCGGCAGCGCGGTCGGGTCGTCCGCCCGCATCTTGCCGACGAGGGCGGCGAGGCGGGCTTCCCAGAACATGTCGCAGGCATTGTCGCTCGCGGTCCAATCCGTGCCGAGGCCGACCGGGACGCGGCCGGCGAAGCGATGCAGCGCGAGGGTGCGCGCCTCGATCCTGAGGTTGCTCGCCGGGCAATGGGCGATGGCCGTGCCATCGGCGCACCAGCCCTCGATCTCGGCCTCCTCGAGGTAGATCGCATGCGCCGCCACCACATCGGGGCCGGTCAGCCCGGCGCGGCGCAGGCAGGCGAGCGCGCCGGCATGGCCGCGCGCCCGCACCGCCGCGACCTCCGGCGCGGATTGCGCGACATGGAGGAAGACCCGCGCGCCGGCCGCCCGCGCGCGCCGCGCCGCTTCCGCCAGCAGCGCATCCGAACAGGAATCGATCGCATGCGGCGCGATCCCTGCCGTCACGCGCGACCGCGCCGGATCGGCGCCGTAGCGATCGAGCAGGCGCGCCGTCTCCGCCCAGGCCGCCTCGGCGCGCGCATCGGTCAGCGTGCTGCCGACCACGGCGCGTAGCCCGCTCGCCTCGATCACCGGCGCGAGCGCATCCATCCCGGCGAGCCGGTCGGCGATGCAGGTCACGCCATTGGCGAGGAACTCGGCGCAGGCGGCGCGGAGCGAGAGCACATAGTCGGCCGGCCCGAACCGTGCCTGGCCGGGCACCTGGTAGGACCCGGCCCAGAAATCGCGCGGCAGGTCCTCGGCGAGCCCACGGAACAGCCAGGTCGCGGCATGGGTGTGGACATTGACGAGGCCCGGCATGACGAGCCCGCGGGCGCAATCCAGCACCTCGTCACCGGGCCGCGCCAAGCCGGGCCCGATCGCGGCGATCGTGGTGCCCTCGATCCGGATGTCCACGCCGCGCAGCAGGCGGTCCCCGGCATCCATGGTGAGCACGGTCGCGTCGCGCAGGATCATCGCCATGCGCCTGCCTGCGCCGTCCGGCCCGGGCGGGTCAAGCGTTCGCATTTTGCGCACACATCACCCGAAAATCGGCACTTTTGCGCACGGCCGCCTCATGCTTGCATGCCCCCGCAGCGAACCCCAGGAACGGGAGTGACGAGGATGGCGATCGGGCGCAGAGGCTTGCTCGCGGCAGCCGCGACGGGCGCGGTGGTGGGCGTGGACGCATCCGCGCAGGGCCGCACGGTCATCAATCTCCAGCTCGGCTGGCTCACCTCCGGCAACCAGATCGGCGAGGTCTGCGCCAAGCAGCTGGGCTACTACGAGCAGGAGGGCCTCGAGCTCCGCATCCAGGCGGGCGGGCCGAACATCGACGGCGTCGCGATCGTCGCCTCCGGGCGGTTCGAGATCGGCCAGGTCTCCTCCTCGCCCTCGCTGATGCTGGCGGCGAGCCAGGACATCCCGGTGCGCTGCTTCGCCGCCGGCGCGCAGGAGCATCCCTTCAGCTACATCTCCCGCGCCGGCAAGCCGGTGCGCGAGCCGCGCGACCTGATCGGCAAGAAGGTCGGCACGCAGTCCACCGCGGTGATCCTGCTGCGCGCGCTGCTGGCCAAGCACAACATCCCCGAGAACCAGGTCCAGGTCATCCCGATGGGCGCCGACATGTCGCCGCTGATGACCGGCCAGGTGGACGTGGTGACGGGCTGGCTCACCAACACCACGGCGCTGCGCGTCGTGCCCGATCCGGTGGTGATGCGGCTCTGGGATACCGGCGTCAGGCTCTATGCGCTGCCCTACTACGCGACCGCGCAGACCATCGAGCGGCGGGCCGACGTGCTGGCGCGCTTCCTGCGCGCCTCGGGCCGCGGCTGGGCCTATGCGCAGGCCAACCGCGACCAGGCGACGGACATGCTGATCCGCGAATTCCCGAACTTCAACCGCGCGGATGAGCGCGCGGCGCTCGACGTGATGCTGCACTACGCCTTCGGCGACCGCACCGCGACCGAGGGCTGGGGCACCATGGACCCGGCGGTGTGGCGCGAGCAGATCGAGCTCTACGGCTCGCTCGGCCAGTTCACCCGCCGCACGCCGCGGCTCGAGGAGGTCATGACGATGGACATCCTGACCCGCACGGCGAACGACAGGCCGAAGCTCGGGCGCATGGCGTGAACCTCGCGGTTGACTGCCGCAATGTGACGGTCCGCTTCGTCACCGACCGGCGGACCGTCACGGCGCTGCACGACGTCTCCTTCGACGTGGAGGCGGGTGGGTTCCTGGCGCTGCTCGGGCCTTCGGGCTGCGGCAAGTCCACGCTGCTGCGCGTCGTCGCGGATCTCGTGGCACCCTCCTCCGGCAGCGTGCGCGTGCTCGGCCGCAGCCCGGCGGAGGCGCGCGCGGACCGCGCGCTCGGCTTCGTCTTCCAGGATGCGGCGCTGCTGCCCTGGCGCAGCGCGATCCAGAACGTGGAACTTCCGCTCGAGGTCGGCGGGCGGCGCGCGCTGCCGCCCGGCGCACCGACGCCGCGCGAGCTGCTGAAGCTCGTCGGCCTGGAGGGCTGGGAGAACAGCTTCCCGCACGAGCTCTCGGGCGGCATGCGCCAGCGCGTCTCGATCGCCCGCGCGCTGCTCGGGGGGCCGCGGCTGCTGCTGATGGACGAGCCCTTCGGCGCGCTCGACGAGCTGACGCGCGACCGGCTGAACGAGGAACTGCGCCGCATCTGGGCGGAAACGGGCACCACGATCCTCTTCGTCACCCACTCCGTCTATGAGGCGGTCTATCTCGGCGAGCAGGTGCTGGTGCTGGCCGCCAATCCCGGCCGCGTCGCCGCCCGTGTCGCGGTGGACCTGCCGCGCGAGCGCGAGCTGCCGATCCGCGAGACGCCGGCCTTCACCCGCATCGTCTCCCACCTCCGCGATGCGATGGGACGGCGCGCCGCATGAGCACGACCGCGATCGAGACCGCCGACGACCCCGGCCTGCGCGCCGCCGAGGAGGCGCATCACCGCCGCATGCGGCGGCTGGCCTGGCGGCGGCGGCTGCTGCCGGTGGCGGGAATCGCGGCCTTCCTCGGGCTCTGGGCCTTCATCGTCTGGTTCTGGGAGGTGCCGCGCTTCGTCGCCCCTTCCCCGCTTCTCGTCGTGCAGACGATCGGCGAGAAGTGGCACATCCTGCTGGCCAACCTGCTCCCCACCGCGATGCAGGCCATCGCGGGCTTCATCCTCGGCAACCTCGCCGCCATCGTCATCGCCACCGTCTTCGTCCACCGCAAGACGGCAGAGGAAGCCTTCTTCCCCGTCGTCGTGCTGATCAACACCATCCCCGTCGTCGCCAAGGCGCCGATCCTGGTGCTGCTGATGGGCAACGGGATGGAGCCGAAGATCGCCATCGCGGCGCTGATCTGCTTCTTCCCCACGCTCGTGAACATGGTCCGCGGCCTGGAATCGGTGAACCCGCAGGCGATGGAGCTGATGCGCGTGCTCTCGGCGAGCGAGCGCGAGATCTTCCTCAAGCTCCGGCTGCGCAACGCGCTGCCCTACCTGTTCTCGGCGCTGAAGATCGCGGCCTCCACCGCCGTCATCGGCTCGATCGTCGGCGAATGGATCGGCGCGACCGTCGGCATCGGCGCGCTGATCATCCAGTCCATGTACAACTTCGACAGCCCGATGCTGTACGCCACCGTCATCGTCGGCTCGGCCTTCTCCGTCCTGTTCTTCGCCGTGATCGTCGCCGCGGAGCGCTTCTTCATCCGCTGGCAGCCGGCCACCAGCCACTAGGAAAACGCCCATGACCGACCGGATCACGGAGACCCCCGGGGAGGCGCGGATCGTCGCGCGCAGCGACGTGGTGGTGGTCGGCGGCGGCCCCGCCGGCTTCGCCGCCGCCGTCGCGGCGCGGCGCGAAGGTGCGAGCGTGACGCTGATCGAGCGCTATCCCTATCTCGGCGGCCTCGCCGCCGGCGGCATGGTCCTCGTCCTCGACGACATGCACAACGGCGACGAGGTCACGACGACCGGCCTCTGCATGGAGATGATCGAGCGGATGGCCCGGGTGGACGCCTGCGTCTATCCGCCGGTCGCGGAACGCCTCGGCACCTTCGAGATGCACCGCAAATGGGCGAGCTGGGGCCTGTTCGACTTCCGCGCCGGCGGCAAGGTGCAGCCCATCGTCATGGCCGCCGCCTTCGACCCCGATGGCTGGAAGCGCGTCTCCAACGAGATGATCGCGGAAGCCGGCGTGGATGTGCGGCTCCATTCCTGGTTCTCGCGCGCCGTGATGGACGGCAACCGGATCACGGGCGTGATCTGCGAGACGAAGGAAGGCCGCCAGGCGATCATGGGCGAGGTCGTGGTGGACGCGACGGGCGACCTCGATGTCGCCGCCGCCGCCGGCAGCCCCTTCACCCATGGCAGCTACATGCTGACGACGGTGTTCCGCCTCGGCGGCGTGGATTGCGACGCCGCCGAGGCCTTCCGCTGGGAGGAGCCGGAGCGCTTCGCCGCGCTGGACAGGCAGGCCAAGAAGATCATCGGCGGCTCCTGGGACCGCTGGTGGCTGCGCACGCCGCTGCCCGGCGTGGTGTGGTGCAACTGCCCGCACATGACGGGGCTCGACGGGATCAGCGTGGCGGATACCACGAAGGCCGATTTCGAGGGACGGAAGCGCATCTACGCGATGGTGGAGTTCATCCGCGCCAACATGCCGGGCTTCGCCGGCTGCTATGTCATCGACGTCGCGCCGCAGCTCGGCGTGCGGCAGACGCGGCTGCTGGTCGGCGACTATGTCGTGACGAAGGAGGACGTGATGGAGCGCGTCTGGTTCCCCGACACGGTGGCGCGCGGCCGCGACTACTACACGCCCTATCGGTCCATGCTGCCGAAGGGGCTGGAAGGCCTGGTCGTCGCGGGCCGCCACTATTCCGCGACCGAGTCCGCGCAGAAGAATTCCCGGGAAATCCCGCCCTGCATGGCGATGGGCCAATCCGCCGGCATCGCCGCCGCGCTCGCCGCGCGCCGCGGCGCCGGGCTGCGCGCCATCCCCGTCGCCGAGATCTGCGCGAAGGTGCGCGCCCAGGGCGGCGATCCGGGGGACAGGCCCTCGGCCAACGCGAAGATCATGGACCGCGCCGCATGAGCACGCCGCTTCCGCTGGACGGCATCCGCGTCCTCGACTTCACCCAGGTGATGATGGGGCCCGTCGCGACGCAGACGCTCGCCGACTACGGCGCCGACGTCATCAAGATCGAGCGGCCGCAGGGCGATCTCTCGCGCACCTCCTTCCCCGATCCCGCCGGGCCGCTCGGCCCGGTCTTCTGCTCGCTCAACCGCAACAAGCGCAGCGTCGTGCTGGATCTGCGCAAGCCAGAGGAACGGCAGGTCGTGCTCGACCTGGTGCGCACCGCCGACGTGGTGGTGAACAATTTCCGCGCCGGCGTGATGGAGCGGCTCGGCTTCGGCTACGAGGATCTCGCGAAGATCAACCCGCGGATCATCTACGCCGTCGGCACCGGCTTCGGGCTGGAAGGGCCCTACGCCCACAAGGGCGGGCAGGACGTGCTGGCCCAGGCGATGAGCGGCGTGATGCACCGCCGCTCCAACGAGGACCAGCCGCTTGCCGTGCTGGCGACCACCTTCGCCGATTATTCGGCGGGCATGCATCTCGTGCAGGGGATTCTCCTCGCGATCCTCCAGCGGCAGAAGACCGGGCGCGGCCAGCGCATCGCCGTCTCGCTGCTCGATTCGATGCTTGCCGCGCAGACCCAGGAGGGTGCCGCGCATCTGATGCGCGGCAAGGAGATCAACTGGGGCGCCATGCCGCTCTCGGGCGTGTTCGAGACGGCGGACGGCGCGCTGGTGATGGTCGGCGCCTTCAAGGCCGATCCGCTCGGCGACATCTCGACGGCGCTGGAGATCGAGCATCTCGGCCGCGATCCGCGCTTCGCCACCTTCGAGGACCAGGTCGCGAACAAGCCCGCGCTGCAGGCCATCTTCAAGGCGCGCTTCCGCTCCAACACCACCGCCCACTGGCTCGCGCGGCTGGAGGCGCAGGACCTTCTCTGCGCGCCGGTGCGCTCGCTCGGGGAGGCGCTGGAGGACGAGCAGGCGCGCATCAACGGCATGATCCTGGAGGGCCCCGGCGAGATCGAGCCCATGCGGCTCGTCGGCTCGCCGATCCACATGTCGGAGGCGCCCGTGGCGCTGCGCATCCCCCCCGCTTCGCTCGGCCGCCACACGGCAGAGGTGAAGGCGGAACTCGCCAGCCGCCTTGCCGCCGAATGACCGTCCTCCTCGATGTCGCCGACCACGTCGCGCGCGTCACGCTGAACCGGCCAGAGGCGATGAACGCGGTGGACCGCGCCACCGAGGCCGCGCTGCAGCGCATCTGGACGGAGATCGAGGGCCGCCGCGACATCCGCGCCGTCGTGCTCACCGGCGCCGGCAGCCGCGCCTTCTGCGCCGGCGCCGATGTGAAGGACAGCGACAACGTCACCGGCCTGGAATACTGGGCCGCGCCGCGCCCCGGCGGCTTCGGCGGCATCGCGCTGCGCACCACGCTCGACGTGCCGGTGATCGCGCGCGTGAACGGCCATGCGCTCGGCGGCGGCTTCGAGATGGTGCTCGGCTGCGATCTCGTCGTCGCCGCCGAGAACGCCACCATGGGCCTGCCGGAGCCGCGCCTCGGCCGACTGCCGCTCGATGGCGGCATGGCGCTGCTGCAACGGCAGATTCCCTACCGCATGGCGCTCGGCATGATGCTCACCGGCCGGCGGATCACGGCCGCCGAGGCGCTGCAGGTCCATCTGGTGAACGAGGTCGTGCCGCAGGATGGGCTCGACGCGGCGGTGGATCGCTGGCTCGAGCAGATCCTGCTCTGCGCGCCGCTCTCGGTGCGCGCGATCAAGCAATGCGTGCGCCGCACCGCGCACCTCTCCGCGCAGGAGGCCCAGGCCGCGCGCCTGCCCGCGCTGATCGAGGCGCTGCAATCGAAGGACCAGGAGGAGGGCGTCGCCGCCTTCGTCGCGAAGCGGAAGCCGGTCTGGCAGGGGGTCTAGCCTGCACGCCGCGGCACTCGCCTATTTCCGCGAGACGGCGCGGCTCGGCTCCATCCGCCGCGCGGCGGCGAGCCTGAACGTCGCGGCCAGCGCGCTCAACCGCCAGATCCTGAAGCTCGAGGACGCGCTCGGCACGCCGCTCTTCGACCGGCTGCCGGCCGGGCTGCGCCTGACCGCCGCGGGCGAGCTTCTGCTCCGCCACGTCGCCGCGACGCTCAATGACTTCGACGCGGTGCGGGCGCAGATCGACGATCTGCGCGCGGCGCGCACCGGGCATGTCTCGATCGTGGCCATCGACAGCCTGCTGGTGGATTTCCTGCCGCGCGCGCTCGATCGCTTCCGCGCCGATTTTCCCGCCGTTTCCTATACGCTCGACGCGGTGTCGCCCGCCGAAGTGCCGCAGCTCGTCGCCGATGGCGCGGCCGATCTCGGCTTCACCTTCGTCGCGCGCGGCGGCCGCGCGGTGCATTTCGCGGCCGAGATCGCCGCGCCCATCGGCGTCGTGATGCGGGCCGACCATCCGCTCGCGGCGCGCAAGGCGATCCGCTTCCAGGATGCCGCCGCGCATCCCTTCCTCGCCCAGGCCGGGCCGCTGCCGCGCTCGGCCGACATCGACCCGGACTTCAACCGCTTCCGCGCCACGCTGAAGCCGCGGCTCACCTCCAATTCCATCCAGGCGCTGAAGGTCGCGATCCGGCTCGACATGGGCATCGCCTTCTTCACCCGCCTCGGCTTCCTGGACGAGATCGAGCGCGGCGAGATCGCCTGGCGGCCCTTCGAAAGCCCCGCGATCAACGCGCTGCGCATCGGCCTGCTGGTGGCGGAGGCGCGCACGCCGAGCGCGCCGGCGCGGCAACTGACACGCCGGCTTGCCGAGGAACTCGTGAAGCTGCGCGGCAGCTGAGATTGACACCGGCCGCGCCGGCCGCACAGCATGCGCGCAACGAGGAAGGGGAAGCGTCATGCCAGGTGTCTCGCGCCGTGCCGTGCTTGCGGCCGCGCTGGTCGTTCCCGCTGCGGCGCGCGCGCAGTCCGACTACCCCACGAGGCCGATCCGCATCGTCGTGCCCTTCGCGCCGGGCGGGTCCTCGGATGTGTCGGCGAGGCTGGTCGGGGGGCATCTCTCCAACCGGCTCGGCCGACCCGTCGTGGTGGAGAATCGCGCGGGAGCCGCGACGGTGATCGGCACGCAGGAAGTCGCGCGCAGCGCGCCGGATGGCTACACGCTGCTGCTGACGCCGCCGCCCTTCGTCATCACGCAATACGCCTATCCGAACCTGCCCTACGACCCGGAGCGCGATTTCCGCCCCGTGGCGCTGCTGGTGCTGTCGCCGAATGCGCTGATGGTGAAGGCGGACCTTCCCGCGCGCAGCTTCGCCGAATTCGTGGCACTGGCGAAGGCGCGGCCGGGCGCGCTGAACTACGCCTCGCCGGGCAATGGCTCGCTGCCGCATGTGGCGTTCGAGCTGCTGAAGCTGCGTGCCGGAATCGACGTGCAGCATGTGCCCTATCGCGGCGGCGGGCCGGCGGTGGCCGATCTCGCGGCCGGCCGCGTGGATGCGATGATCGCGAGCCCGCTCGAGGCCGCGGGCCAGGTCCAGGGCGGGCGCGTGCGGCCGCTGATGGTCGCGGGCGCCCCGCGCATCTCCGCCTGGCCCGAGGTGCCGACCGCGGACGAGGCGGGGCTCGCGGGGTTCTCGACGCCCGGCTGGTTCGGGCTTTCGGCGCCATCCGGCGTGCCGGATGCGATCGTGGCGCGGCTCAACACCGAGATCCGCGCCGTGCTGGCGATGGAGGAGGTGCAGGCGCGGCTGCGCGATCTCGGCGCGGCGGCGGCACCCGGGACGCCCGAGGAGTTCGGCGCGCTCATCGCCGCGCAGCGCCGGCAATGGGCGGAAGCCGTGCGCGCGGCGGGCGTGCGCGTGGAATGACGCGCCCCAACATCCTCTGGCTCTGCACGGACCAGCAGCGCTGGGATACGGTGGGTGCGCTCGGCAACCCGCATATCCGCACGCCGGCGGTGGATGCGCTCTGCGCGCGCGGCACCGCCTTCCGCCGCGCCTACACCCAGTCGCCGATCTGCACGCCCTCCCGCGCCTCGATGCTGACGGGGCGCTACCCCGCGAGCCACCAGGTCTATCGCAACGGCAACGCCTTCTTCCCGCCGGGCGAGAGGCTGGTGACGCGCATCCTCGCCGATCACGGCTATGATTGCGGGCTGATCGGCAAGCTGCATCTCTCGGCGGCGAAATACCACGAGCAGCGGCCGGACGACGGCTACCGCGTGTTCCACTGGAACCACCATCCCACGCCGGATGCCGCGCGCGGCGATGCCTACGAACACTGGCTGCGGCACGAGAAGCGCGTGGACCCGCAGGCGCTCTATCGCGACAAGGGCGCCTTCTGCGCCGCTGGCGTGCCGGCCGAGTATCACCAATCCACCTGGTGCGGCGAGATGGCCGCGCGCTTCATCGCCGACCGCCGCGACGGGCCCTGGTGCCTCTCGGTCAACTTCTTCGACCCGCACGCGCCCTTCGACGCGCCGCCCGAGGCGCTGGCGCGCGTGGATGCGGCAGGGCTGCCCCTGCCGCTGTGGCGGCCTTCGGACGCCGAACGCTGGCGCGACTTCGAGAAGGTGGACCAGCAGCAGAAGAGGCCGGTGGACCCGACGATCCGCCGCAACGCCGCGCCCGCGCCGCCGCCGGCGGAGCGCGACCACGACAAGGTGGCGTCCCATGTGCCCGACGACTACGACGCGCTCCAGGTGAAGGCGAACTACTACGCGATGATCGAGCACCTGGACGCGCAGGTGGCGCGGCTGCTGGAGGTGCTGCGCGCCACAGGGCAGATCGAGAACACGATCATCCTGTATCACTCCGACCATGGCGAGCTGCTCGGCGACCACGGCCTGGTGCTGAAGGGGTGCCGCTTCTTCGATGGGCTGGTGCGCGTGCCGATGGTCTGGTCCTGGGGCGATCGCATCCGCCACGGCCTTGCCAGCGATGCGCTGGTGGAGCTGGTGGACATCGCGCCGACGCTGCTCGACGCTGCCGGCATCGAGGTGCCCTGGCAGATGCAGGGCCGCTCGCTGCTGCCGATCCTCGAAGGCCGCGCCGATCCGCACGCCCACAAGACGCATGTGGTGAGCGAATTCAAGGACAGCATCGGCGGCCATCCGGACCATACGCATGGCTCGATGGTGTTCGATGGCCGCTTCAAGTCAGTGGTCTACCACGGCCACCCGATCGGCGAGATCTTCGACCACGCGAGCGACCCGGGCGAGTTCGACAATCTCTGGCACGATCCCCTGCTCCGGGCCGAGCGGCTCAAGACGCATCTCGACGCGCTGGCCGCCACGATCAGCGCCGGGCCGCCACGGAGCGCGCTCTATTGATGCCTTCTGCCGTGATGAGTGCCCTGCGGCCGGCGTGCGACATCACAGGCGGGGTGATCGCATCAGCCCTCCGGACGAGGCGGCGGCTGGGGCCGCTGCGTGTGCTTGCCGCGGAACAGGTCGTCCAAGAAGCGGGAGCGAAGGCGAACGCTCAACTCATCCGATTGACGCTTCAGGCTCACGCCCGTTCGAAGGGGGTGTGTGGGCGGGCCGAGTTGGCCCCAAAGGGGAGCCATCGCCGCGCTTGAGTCGGCAAGAACGTCTTCATAGTCGAGAACGCATGGCACGATGCCGGCAGCCCGAAAGAATTCGGACCATAGCGCGTCATCAAGCTCCAGCTCGCGCAAGCATTTCAGTATGGCGAAAAAATCATATTCCTGGGGCGGCTCTTTTTCTGCGGCATACACATGCCAGCGGCCGCTCTGCTTCGCGCGCCAGAAGGAAATAGCCTGGGCGAATTTGTCGCGTCTGCGTACGTGTATCCACTGGGCTGCCGGGAAAAGTTCAGCAAATCGCCGACTATCATCCAGACCATAACCAAGCGCGCGCGCGAACTGCGTTCGGTGCGGCCACATGAGTTTAAAACTGAGACAGTGATGTGTCACAGCGCTAACAGCGTCGCGCAGGATGTCTCCCGAAAGCGCAAACGGCGCTGTATCGGAAAGCATCTTCCAGGCACGATTGAACCGCTCTTTGCCGAGGCCGCTGTAGCCATGCGCCGCGAAAATGCCCGCGATATACGTGCTACCACTTCGGAAGGTGCTGGCGAGTATCAGGCAACGCTCAACGCGCGCGGTCACAAGCAGGTCGCCCCAACAACGCCGAAGCCAAACACTGCGCTCGCTTCCAACGGAAGCTGCTTTAGGCGATTCAAACAAGCGTCTCTCCCTCGCTCGACCGTCCAGCTGATGGTTTACGAGCAAACTAGATCCGCAACGCGGCGGGCGAATTGCTGGTTGGCGGCCCTGCATTCGGACAGAGCTTCAGGGTAGGAGATGGCGATGCGTGTGTAACGCTTCCAATCCGAGGGGTCGCACAGCGGCACAGGATGCCGAAGGTCATAGAACTTTGACGAAGAGGGGAATGCGATCACGCGCCGCCCGAGAAGTGTAGCCCAATAAACTCCATGATAACTATCTGTCAGCAGAATATCGGCCTTAGCGATAAAATTTATTGCCTCCTCAAATGAGGCACTATTAAAAAGTGTCGGAAGGCCTTGCGGCAGCAGCTTTCTAAGTGCTGGATTATTTACGGTTCCAGCATGCGCATAGAGAGCCACGTCTTCCGTCGGCGAAAATTTTTCTTCAAACAAGGGGTCCATGCAGCTCACACAAGGCACCCACTCAAAAGGCTGATTGTCGTCACGAATCCCGATCAGATCGAACTGGTCCGAAGCGATATTTACTTTTTGCTTCAAATGTCGCCAGTCGCCAACTTGCCATGAATTATGGCCGGCTCCCCAGATGATGAGCTTCTGGTGCTTCTTCCGAATTTCGAACAGATGCTTGAACCCGGGCTCAAAGAAATCTATCGATAGTAATCCCCCTCCACCCAAGATGATCCCGTTTGCACCAGTCACCTGCTCCCGCCACGCTATCCGCTTGTCCCGGTCAGGCGTCTCGCCCGGCCTGAACCCGAGAAACTCAAGCTGGGTCATCGGCAGCAAATCACGGAAGTACAGTGCGGGGGCGCAGCGGAGGTCGCCCACGTTTTGGGTATTCAATCTGTGCAAGTTGACGAGAGACAAAGATGTCCTCCGCTGCTAGGGCCGTCACTCAGGCGGCAAAGCCATGCTTCGGCGGCACGCGCATATCGACCAAGGACTGCGCAAACATGTAAGCTTCTTCAAGCCGCTGGACCATCACCGGCACCGTGAACTCTGCTTCGTAACGCCGCCGGCCGGCGGCGCCAAGCGCGCGGGCGAGTTGCGGGTCGGTGCAGAGCGCGTCAAGTGCGGCAAGGAGCGCACCCTCGTCGTTGGGGTTCACCAGAAGCCCGGTTTCGTTGTTCGTCACGACTTCCGGCACCCCCCCGGCCTTGAAGCCGACACAGGGGAGGCTGTAGCGCATCGCCTCCGCGAAAATGAGGCCGAACGACTCGTAAAGAGAGGGCGCGACGAAGACATCCGCGCTGGCGTAGAACTCATTGAGCTGGGCCGGTGTGACATATCCATGGTGCCGCACGCGGCCTTTGTACCGATCCTGAACGGCCTGGACCTTGCCGACCACGTCCTTCTCCGAGCCTGCGCCGACGAAGTCGAACACGATGTTCGGGTGCCGTGCGCAAAGTTCGGCCGCCACATCAGCCAGAAGGTCAGCGCCCTTCCGCCGCTCAAGGCGCCCGACGAACAGGATGCGCGTCGTGTCGGACGTCTCGGGGCTTCGACGCTGCCGGAGCGCCTCCGCCACATCCTCAACGCCGTGCGGCACCTTGATGATGCGCGAACGGTCGAACTCCAGCTGGTAGCGCTCCTGCACGTCCTTCACGATCGCGTCCGAGTTCGCGATGAGAAGGCGCGCCTGGCGCAAGGCAACACTTTCCGCGATCATCATGCGCTGCACATGATTGCGGAAGTAGGTCTCGTTGGCGCGCCATTCCGGCTTGTAGTCGAGCGCAAGCGCGACGGTGGTGTGGAGGCTCACGCAAATCGGAAGGGTCGCAGCCAGCTGCCGATCGGCGAGAAAGCTCGCCCCCTCGACATCCCAGATCGGCGCGGAGACGACGTTGAAGTTGCGCCTGCCGCGCACGCGATCGAATTCCGCCCGCACGCGCCGCGCGTATTTCGCGACGGATTCGGGCAATCCAAGCGTGCCCGCCTCGGGATTTGCGTGCGGAGCCCCCTCGGGAAGCCGATGGCTCCAGTACCCCTCGGAGGTGAAATCGACGGTCTGCACCGCGTGGTCGTGCCTGCCGATGACGGTCACCTCGTGGCCGCGGGCGGCGAGGCCGCCCGCCACCAGTCGCGTCCAGCGCCCGATGCCGCCCTGCATGGCGAGCCCCTCATCCTGGGAGAGCATGCAGAGGCGCAGCCGCTGATTGGATGGCAGGGTCGGCCGGAATGGCCGCGCGGTGACGGGCCGCCGCAGACGCTGGGCCGTCTTGGCCCAGGGTTCGACGCCCGGATTCGCGCTCCTCGCGATTCCGTCGCGTATGCCTGCTCGGATCTCCTGCACAAGCCGCTCATAGGTGGGGTGGTCGATGTCGCCCGCGGCAAGGTTGCCGGCCTTGTACGACAGCTCATTTATCTCGTAGCTCTTCAAACTGAGCATCACGCCATTCCAGCCGTGCAGGCGTTGCCCATGCCGGCAGCGGAAATAGGCGACGCTCCGGCAGATCGGAAACATTCGCTTGGGGACGTTCCGCTCCGTCCGCAGATGGCTGGCCGCATACTTGTGGTGGATCTCGGCGGAAGGGACGATGCGCAATCGCCGCCCCGCCTCAGCGAGGCGCAGGTTGATGTCTGTCTCGTCGAGGAAGTACTCGAAGGTCTCGTCGAAGCCGCCGACCTGCTCGATGTCACGCATGCGAATGGCGCTGTTTGTTCCGGTCAGCGAAAGGAATTTGCCGGGCTGCGTCTCACACACGTAATAGGCTGCGTCGATGCTGCTGTACGCCTCGCCCTCACCGAAGTAGTCACACACCACGGCGCGCGCCTGGAACTCCACGCCCGTATGGTTCCGAATAAATCCGCCGACGGCAGCGGTGTCCGGATCGGCGAAGCCCTCGAGCAGTTCGTCGATCCAGTCGGGCTCCGGCACGGCATCGTCGTCCATGAAGGCGACAATCTCACCGGAGGCGTTCGCGATGCCGATGTTGCGAGAGAGCGATAGATTCGCCTCACTCGTGGAAAGGACAACGGCGTCGTCGAACTCCGCCAAGACCTCCTCCGTCGCATCGGTCGAAGGGCCGTTGACGACGATGACCTCGAAGTTCGGATATCGGAGATAACGCAGCGAAGCGAGCGCGCGTCGAAGAGTCGCGGCGCGATTGTACGTGGAGATGACGATCGAAACCCGGGGCGTGTTGCGGTTCATCGATCGTCTCAATGTTCTCGCGAGGCCGCCAGCGTCGCGCCGGTTCCGTCCCCGTCGCCGCCAAGATGCCCGGGCATTTCAGCGTCCGGCGCCCCGCCGCCTTGCCGCAAGAGGTGCTCCTCGATCCTTCGTAGCCGCGCATCGACGATCGCGTACTCGATGGAGCTCATCCCCTGCCTGAGCACAGGCGCAGCCATGAAATCTGCCTGCAGGAGGTTGGCGGGTTCGTTGAAGCCGTCGCTCTGCAGAAGGCCGATCCGTTCGGCCACGGCCGGGAACGGCAATTGCAATTCAACCTGATGTTCCGCGAACCGAAGCCAGACCCTGTAGGACGCGAACCTGATCTCGAACCGGGCCCCGGCGCTACCCTTGAATTCGCGTTCCTGCTGCTTCTGCCACTGACCGAGCAGGTAGCTGTTGGCAATCACCTGTCGCGCTTCGACCCGGTATTTGACGTGCAGCAGTATGTCACGCACCTCGAAATCATAGAAGTTGATGACGGGGTCGCGACCCTCTGCGCGCTCGAGGGTGAACACGTACGGGACGTTCTGCACAACCGTGACTGCCGTTTTCATCTGTCCGCCTCTGGCTCGGTTCGCGCAAGGGTTGTCCTCGCTGTGATATGCCAAACCCGATCAGCGCGGACAATCGCCGGTTCGTGGCAAGCGTCACATGGTCTCGGGCCGGTTGCCTGCCGCTCGCGCCCGGCGAGTTGTCAACGACGATGGTCTGACGCGGGTGATGCGCGATGCGCTGGGCGAGCGGACGGCCGACGCGATCGCCGCCCCCGCCGGGCGCGAAGCCGATGACGAGCCGGGAGGGACGCGTGTGGAAGGCCTCCGCACGCGCGGCCGGGCGCGGCGGGTCGGGTGGGGCAAGGGGGGGCGTCTTCTGGGTCATCTCCTCGTCGCAGCATAGTCCGCATGCGTTAATGGATGCGCCTAGACGCTGCCATGCTCCCAAGATCGCCTTCGACCGCGCCGACTTCCGCCTGGATAGCCACCCATCTTCGACGAGCTCATCCATGATGGGTGGAGGATCGAGGGCTTGCTGCTCAACAGCCACATGGCCCAGGCGATCCCCCACGACGAAGCCCCGATGCGCGCGGCGCCTGGCGCTTCCCCGATACCGGACACCGGGACCGTAGCCGTCAACTGGGGCATCAACACGCCGCACGAGCGCCGCTTCTTCGACAGGCTGCGGGGGGGGGTGATCGGCGGGCGCTCAAGGCGGCCTCGCGCGGCTTGACGACGAACAGGAATGGACACTCTAATGCATCCGCTAGACGATGCGCTGTATCCGTGACCACCCGAAGCCGGGAAGGACCCTCGCGACGATGACCCGCCTGCCTCGCCGTTCCGGGCCCTCACGGTGAGCGCGCTGCCCAGCGGGGCGCCGCGCCCGGCCACCGCCGCGGAGAGCGCCTATCAGCGGATTCGCCGGCTGATCCTGGACAACGCCCTCCCGCCCGGCGCGCAGCGGCTGGAGGCGGAGCTCGCGCTCGAACTCGGCATGTCGCGCACGCCGGTGCGGGAGGCGATGCTCCGCCTCGCCCAGGACGGGCTCGTCGCTGTCACGCCGCGGCACGGGATGCGCGTACTGCCGCTGGCGCTGGCCGACATGCGCGACATCTACGACGTGCTGGAAAGCCTGGAGCCCAAGGCCGCCGAGCTGCTCGCCCGGCGCGGCCTGCCGGCGGGCGAGCTCGCGCCGCTGCATGCCGCCTGCGACGCGATGGAAGCCGCGATCGCCACCGGCGACCGCGCCGCCTGGGCCGCGGCGGACGAGGATTTCCACCGCCTGCTGCTCACCCTCTGCGGCAACCGCCGCCTTGCCGCGATGGTGATGCAGGTCTGGGACCAGTCGCATCGGGCCCGCCTGCTCACGCTCAACCTCCGCCCGCTGCCCACCGCCTCCACCGCCGAGCACCGCGCCATCATGACGGCGATCGCCGCCGGCGACGGCGACGCGGCACGCGAGCTGTTCCGGCTGCACCGCCGGCGCGGCGGCGGCGAGCTCATCGCGCTCATCGAACGGAGTGGCCTCGCATGGCTCTGACCTCCAACGCCGTGCAGGTCGCGGTGATGCCGGGCGACGGCATCGGCGTGGAGGTGACCGACGCCGCGCTGCATGTGCTCGACCGGCTCGCGCGCCGCCACGGCCTCGGGCTGCGGACCGAGGCGCTCGCCGCGGGCGCCTTCGTCTATCGCGAGACCGGCACGGCGATGAGCGAGGAGACCTTCCGCCGCGCCGAGGCGGCGGACGCCATCCTGCTCGGCGCGATGGGCTGGCCGGGCATCCGCTATCCCGACGGCACCGAGATCGCGCCGCAGCTCGACCTGCGCTTCCGCCTCGGCCTCTATGCCGGCGTGCGGCCGATCCGCGCCATCCCCGGCGTGCCGCTCGCGCTCGCCGACCCGCGCGCGAAAGGGATCGACCTCGTCATCCTGCGCGAGAGCACGGAAGGCCTGTTCCACGCCCGCGGCCGCGGCACGATCATCGAGGACCGCGAGGCGCGCGACACGATGGTGATCACGCGCGCCACCACCGAGCGCCTCTCCCGCTTCGCCTTCCGCCTCGCCGAGCGCCGAAGCCGCCGGCTCGGCCGGGCGCAGAAGGTGACGCTCGTGGACAAGGCGAATGTCTTCGTCTCGATGGCCTTCATGCGGAAGGTCTTCCGGGAGGTCGCGGCGGAATTCCCGCAGGTGCCCGCAGGCGAACACTACATCGACGCGCTCGCGCTCGATCTCGTCCGACGGCCCTGGGATTTCGACGTCCTGCCGATGGAGAACATGTTCGGCGACATCATCTCCGATCTCGGCGCGGGCCTCGTCGGCGGCATGGGCTACGCGCCCTCGGCCGATATCGGCGACGCGCATGCGGTGTTCCAGCCGAGCCACGGCACCGGCCCCGACATCCACGGCCAGGGCATCGCCAACCCGACGGCGATGATCCTCTCGGCCGCGATGATGCTCGACTGGCTCGCGGAACGCGGCGCCGGCCAGGCCTGGGCGGATGCCGCGCAGGAGCTGGACGCGGCGGTGGATGGCGCCTTCGCCGCGGGGCTGCGCACCGCCGAGTTCGGCGGCGCCGGCACCGCCGAGGTGGCGCGCGCCATCGCCGAGCGCATCCCGCGATGACGCGCGTGGCGATCATCGGCTGCGGCTATTTCGGGCGCTTCCACCGCGAGGCCTGGGCGCGCCTGCCGGTCGAGATGGTGGCCGTCTGCGACCGCGATGCCGCGAAGGCCGAGGCGGCCGCGCGCGAGTTCCGCGCCGCCCGCGCCTTCACCGACGCCGCCGCCATGCTGGACGCGGCGCGCCCCGACATCGTGGACATCGCGACGCCGCCCGAAAGCCATGCGACGCTCGTCGCGCTCTGCGCCGCGCGCGGCATCGGCGCGATCTGCCAGAAGCCGCTCGCGCCCGACTGGGAGAGCGCGGTCGCAATCGTCGAGGCCGCGGAGCGCGCCGGCATCCCGCTCGTCGTGCACGAGAATTTCCGCTTCATGCCGTGGTTCGCCGAGACGCATCGGCTGATCCAGTCCGGCGCCATCGGCGAACTGCTCGACCTGCATTTCCGGCTGCGCTCCGGCGACGGGCAGGGCGCGGAGGCCTATCTCGCGCGCCAGCCCTATTTCCGCACCATGCCGCGTTTCCTGGTGCATGAGACGATCATCCACCTCATCGATGTCTTCCGCCTGCTGTTCGGCGAGGTCAGCGGCGTCTTCGCGCGGCTGCGCCGCCTCAACCCGGTGATCCTCGGCGAGGATGCGGCCACCGTCCTGTTCGCCTTCGCGGAACCGCGCCGGCAGGGGATCGTGGACGGCAACCGCCTGCTCGACCACCCGAGCGACGATCCGCGCATGACCAACGGCACGCTGCTGGCCGAAGGCACGGAAGGCGCGATCCGGCTCGACGGCTTCGGCCGCCTGTTCCTCCGGCCCCGGCGCGGCGAGGAACGCGAACACGCTTATTCCTGGGAAGCGCGCGGCTATGGCGGGGACTGCGTGTTCCGCCAGACCGAAGCGGCGCTGGCGCATCTGGCCCACGGCGCGCCGGTGCCCAACACCGCGCGCGCCTGGCTGCGGAACATGGAGATCGAGAAAGCCATCTACCGCTCGGCCGCGGAGGGCCGCCTCGTGCGCGTCTAGACACTGTCATCAAGGGAGGAAGGTTGCCATGCACAGAATCGGAGTCACGCGCCGCGCCGGGCTGCTCGGCGGTCTCGGCCTGCTCGCCCTGCCGGCGTTCGCACAGGGCCAGCAGCCGCGCACGCTGCGCCTCAACCACACCGATACCGATGTCGGCGCGCGGCAGGAGGCCGCGAACCTGTTCGCCCGCCGGGTGCAGGAGCTGACCGAGGGCAGGTTCCGCGTGCAGGTCTTCCACTCGGGCCAGCTCGCCAACGATGCGCGGAGCCTGGAGCAGGTCGCGGTCGGCTCGCTCGACCTCGCCATCACCGGCGTCGTCACCTACGCGACGCATACGCGGCCGCTGAACCTGATCGCCCTGCCCTACCTCGCCGAGACCTACGAGCAGGGCTGGCGGCTCTATGACAATTCGCGCTTCATCGCCGAGCAGAAGCAGGCGCTGATCGGCCGCGGCATGCGCGTGATCGGCGACTGGGAGGCGGGCTTCCGCAGCTTCTCGACCACCTTCGCCCTGCCCTCCCCCGCCGCGGCGCGCGGCCGCAAGCTCCGCATCGCGCCGGTGGACATGATCCGGTGGATCATGGAGAGCCAGGGCTGGAACCCGGTGGTGATGCCGGTGACCGAGGTCTATCTCGCCATCCAGCAGGGCACGGTGGACGGGCAGGAGAACCCGGTGGACACCATCTTCAGCCAGCGCTTCCATGAGGTGGCGCGGCACATCACCCTCTCGAACCACGTCTATTCGCCGCTCTGGCTCTGCGTCGCGGAGCGCACCTGGGGCTCGCTGCCGCAGAACGCGCGCGACGCGCTGCTGCAGGCCGGCCGCGAGAGCGGGCAGCACAACCGCCGCCAGGTCGCCGCGAACGACGAGGCGCTGCTTCAGCAGATGACCGCCCGCGGCGCGACGATCGCGCGGCCCGAACTCGGGCCCTGGCGCGATGCCTCGCAGGGCGCGGTGGTGCGGGCGCGGCAGGATTACGGCCAGCCGGTCGTGGACCGCTTCCTCGAGGAGGCGGCGGGCTTCCGCGCGCGGGCCTGAGCGATGCGCGCGCTCGACCGCGGTTGCGCCCTGCTCGGGCGCGCGCTCGACCTGTTCCTCGCCCTCGGCGGCGGGGTGCTGATCGCGGTGGTCATGCTGAACGTGATCGCCCGCTACGTGTTCAACGTCTCGCTCGCCTGGGTGAACGAGATCGGGGAGGTGACGCTGCTCTGGCTCACCTTCCTCGGCGGCGCGCGCGCGCTCCAGCTCGGCGCGCATCTCGCGATCACGGAGGTGGTGGAGATGGTGGGGCCGGTTGCGCGGCGGCTGCTGCACATCATCGCGGATCTCGCGGCGGCGGCGGTGCTGCTGGCCTTCCTGTGGTGGGGCACCGCGCTTTCGGCACGGATGATGGGCCAGACGCTTTCCGTCACCTACCTGCCGATGGGCCTCGCCTATGCGGCGATGCCGGTCGGCGCGGTGCTCGGGCTGGTCTTCATCGCGCAGCGCCTGCTCGGCCGCGGGAAGGCAGAGGCATGACCCTCTTCCTCGGGACCTTCCTGCTGTTCATGGGGATCGCGCTGCTCGGCGTGCCGCTGGTCTGGGCGCTGACGCTCTCGACCTTCGCCTACATGTGGCTCTCGCCCAATTTCTACGTCGAGGAAGGGATGCTGCTGTCCTTCATCGGCGGCGTGGAGCCCTTCCACCTGCTCGCCGTGCCGATGTTCATCGTCGCCGGCGAGATCATGGTGAAGGGCGGCGTCGGCACGCGGATGATCGATTTCGCCACCAAGGCGCTCGGCTTCCTGCGCGGCGGGCTCGGGGTGGTGACGGTGTCCTCCTCCATGCTGTTCGCCGGCGTCTCGGGCTCGGCGGTGGCCGACAGCGCGGCGATCGGATCGGTGATGATCCCGGGGATGAAGCGGCGCGGCTACACGCGCGAATTCGCCGCGGCGCTGGTGGCGGTGGCGGGGACCATCGGCATCATCATCCCGCCCTCCATCCCGATGGTGATCTACGCCTTCATGGGCAGCGTCTCCGTGAAGGAGATGTTCCTCGCCGGCTTCATCCCCGGGCTGCTGTTCGGGCTGGCGCTGATGCTCTGGTGCATGCATGTCGGCCGCGCGCGCGGCTGGGATCCGGGCGGCCGGCCGGTCGGCGCGGAGGAACTGCTGGCCTCCTTCCGGGCCTGCGTGCCGGCGCTGCTGTTCCCGCTGGTGATCCTGGGCGGCATCTTCGGCGGCGTCTTCACGCCGACCGAGGCGGCCGCCGTCGCCTGCTTCTACGCGCTGCTGGTCGGCCGCTTCGTCCACCGCGAGCTGGCCTGGTCGGACCTGCCGGCGATCCTGCGCGACAGCTTCGTCACCTCCGCCGTGGTCATGCTGGTGATCGGCGCCACCACCGCCTTCGCATGGGTGATGACGATGGAGGGCGTGCCGATGGAGCTCGTCGGCACGCTGCGCGACTGGGACCTCGACTGGTGGGAGTTCCTGCTGGCGGTCAACATCGTGCTGCTGCTGCTCGGCATCTTCCTGGAACCCGTGCCGGCGCTGATCCTGACCGCGCCGCTGCTGCTGCCGGTGGCCAAGGGCATCGGCGTGGATCCGGTGCATTTCGGCCTGATCCTGACCTGCAACCTGGCGATGGGGCTGTTCACCCCACCGGTCGGCGGCACGCTCTTCGTCTCGGCCAAGATCGCCGAGGCACGGATGTGGGGCATCACCAAGGAACTGGCGCCGATGTTCGGCCTGTGCTGCCTCGTGCTCGCGATCGTCACCTATTTCCCGGCCTTCGTGATGGCGCCGGTCCATTGGTTCCGATGATCGCGCTGGGCGATGTCGCCTTCCACGGCAGCGGGCTGGTGCGGCCGGAATGCGTGCTGGTGGCGAAGGACGGCGCGGTGTTCACGGCCGATTTCCGTGGCGGCGTCGCGGCGCTGGCGCCCGATGGGTCCCACCGGCTGATCCGGGGCGAGAGCGCCGACCTGCCGCAGGGCCCGAAGCCCAACGGCATCGCTTTCGACCGCGACGGCAGCTTCCTGATCGCGCATCTCGGCGCGGCGGAGGGCGGCGTGTTCCGCCTGACGCCGAAGGGCCAGCTTTCGCCCCTGCTGCGCGAGGTGGAGGGCATCGCGCTGCCGCCCACCAACTACGCCACGCGCGATGCCGCGGGCCGGCTCTGGATCAGCGTCTCGACCCGCTGCATCCCGCGCGACCGGGACTGGCATCCGGGGGCCGCGAGCGGCTTCATCGCGCTGATGGACGACCGTGGCGCGCGGATCGTGGCCGACGGGCTCGGCTATGCCAATGAATGCATGCCCGCGCCGGACGGGCGCCATCTCTACGTGAACGAGACCTACAGCGGGCATCTCGCGCGGTTTCCGCTGCGCGCGGATGGCGCGCTCGGCCCGCGGGAAAGGCTGCACGCATTCGCCGCCGGCGAGTTCCCCGACGGCCTCGCCTTCGATGCCGAGGGGCAGCTCTGGATCACCGCCATCGTCGCCAACCGCGTGCTGCGCTTCGATCCCGCGCGCGGCACGATGACGACGATGCTGGACGGCGGCGATCCGGCGCATGTCGCGCGCATCGCGGTGGCCTGGCGCGGCGCGCGGATGACGCCTGCCGACATGACCGGCGCGGGCGGCTCGCCGCTGGCGAACGTCTCCTCCCTTGCCTTCGCCGGGCCCGGCCGGCGCGAGGCCTGGCTCGGCTGCCTGCTGGCGGATCGCGTGATGCGCGTGCCGATGCCGGTCGCCGGGCATCCGCCGCCGCATTGGCTCTGGTGACCACGCAGAAGAAGGGAGATCGCGTCCATGACCCATCGTCTCGCCCGCCGCGCGCTGCTCGGCGCCGCGCTGGTCCTGCCGGCGATCCGCGCCGGGGCGCAGGATGGCTGGCCGACACGGCCGGTGCGGCTGATCGTGCCCTTCCCCCCGGGCCAGGCGGCGGACCTGTTCGGGCGCCTCGTCGCGGACGAACTCTCGAAGCGCTGGCCGCATCGGATGGTGGTGGAGAACCGCGCCGGCGGCGCCGGCGCGATCGGCATGGAAACCGTCGCCCGCGCGACGCCCGATGGCTACACGCTCGGCGTCGGCACCTCCGGCACGCTCGGCGTCAACCCCTCCGTCATGGCGCGCCTGCCCTACGACGCGGAGCGCGACTTCGCCCCCATCACCAACATCTTCACCCTGCCGCTGATCTTCGTCGCCCACCCGTCCTTCGAGGCGGCGGACATGGCGGGCTTCGTGGCGCTGGCGCGCAGCGCGCCGGGGCGGGTGCAATACGCCTCCGCCGGCCCCGGCACGGCACAGCACATGACGGCGGAGATGCTGGCGCATCGCCTCTCGCTGCAGATGGTGCATGTGCCCTATCGCGGCAGCGGTCCGGCGATGGCCGACCTCATCGCCGGCAATGTGAAGGTGATGGTGGACAGCCTGGCCTCGGCGCTGCCGCATCTCCAGGGCGGGCGCATCCGCGCGCTGGCGGTCACCGGCCGCGCCCGCACGCCGCAACTGCCCGATGTGCCGACCGTCGCCGAGACCGTCTCGCCGGGCTTCGAGGCGCTGGGCTGGTCCGGGCTGGTGGCGCCCGCCGCCACGCCACCCGCCATCATCCGCCGCGTCAACGCCGATGCGGTGGCGATCCTCAGCGATCCCGAGATCCAGGCGCGGATGCGCCAGCTCGGCGGCTTCCCCGATCCCGGCACGCCGGAGGAGTATGGCCGCTTCATCGCGAGCGAGATCGCGAAATGGCGGGAGGTGGCGCGTGCCGCGAATGTGCGGCTGGATGGCTGATCCGCAGCGCCCGCGCTGCTGACCTGCGGCCTCAAGGGCGCCGGCGGCGCACGAAGGCGACACCTTCGTGCGCCGGGCCCTACGAGGTCGGCTCGGGCTGCGTTGCGTTCGGGAAGAACAGCTGCTCGCCGTTGATCTTGTAGTCGGCGATCGCGGCCTGGCCGGCGGGCGAGACGATCCAGTCGATGAAGCGCTGCCCGTCGGCCGCCTTCACGTGCGGGTGGCGCTGCGGGTTCACCAGCATGACGCCATACTGGTTGAACAGCCGCGTGTCGCCCTCGACGAGGACCCGCTGGTCCTGGCGGTTGCGGAAGCTGAGCCAGGTGCCGCGGTCGGCCAGGATGTAGGCGCCCTGCGCCGCCGCGGTGTTGAGCGCCGGGCCCATGCCCTGGCCGACCTCGCGGTACCACTGGCCGCGGCCCTGCACCGGGTCCACGCCGGCCATCTGCCACAGGCGCAGCTCCGCCGCATGCGTGCCGCTCCGGTCGCCGCGGCTGATGAAGGGCGCGCGCGCCTCGGCGATGCGGCGCAGCGCCTGGTTGGTGTCGCGCAGCCCGGCGATGCGCGCGGGATCGGCGGCGGGGCCGGTGATGACGAAGTCGTTGAACATCACGTGCCGGCGCGGCCCGCCGAAGCCCTCAGCCACGAAGCGCTCCTCCGCAGCGCGGTCATGCACGAAGACCACGTCCGCATCGCCGCGGCGGCCCACATCCAGCGCCTGGCCGGTGCCGAGCGCGACGACCCGCACCGCAATCCCCGTCTCGCGCGTGAAGATCGGCAGGATGTGGCCGAAAAGCCCGGACTGCTCGGTGCTGGTGGTGGAGGAGACGGTGATGAAGCGCTCCTGCGCCGCTGCCGGCAGGGCGGCCGTGGCCGCGATGGCCGCGGCAAGGAAGGTGCGTCGAAGTGTCGTGAACATGCCGTGTCTCCGGGCTTTGTCGTTGAGGTCGATCACCACACCAGCTCGCCGCGCAGGAAGGCCGCGGCCTCCGGCGTGGCGGGTTGGGCGAAAAAGGCGGCAGCCGGTGCGTGCTCCACGACGCGGCCGCGATGGACGAACACCACCTCGCCGGCGAGGCGTCGCGCCTGGCCGAGGTCGTGCGTCGTCATGACGATCTTGGTGCCGCGGGCCGCCAGCGCCGCGACGATCTCCTCGACGGCCTTCGTGGCGGCTGGATCGAGGCTCGAGCAGGGCTCGTCGAGGAACAGCACCTCCGGGTGGAGTGCCGCGGCGCGGGCCAGCGCGAGCCGCTGCTGCTCCCCGCCCGAAAGGCGACGTGCCGGGCGATCGGCAAGCTCGCCGAGGCCGACCAGCGCCAACGCATCGCGCGCGCGCGCTTCGCGCTCGGTCCGCGCCATGCCGGCGAGGCGCAGCGGATAGACGGCATTGGCGAGGACGGAGCGCCGCAGCAGCACGGGGCGCTGGAACACCATCGCCTGCCGCCGCGCCGGGAGGCCGGCCCAGGTGACGCGGCCTTCGCTCGGCGCCAGCAGGCCATGCAGCAGCCGCAGCAGCACGCTCTTGCCTGCGCCGTTCGGGCCGATGACGATCGTGGGTGCGCCGGCCTCGATGGTCAGGAAGACGTCGGACAGGATGCGCAGGCCGCCGGCGGCAAAGCCGAGCCCTTCGGCACGCAGCGGCAGGATCGTGTCGGGTGCGCGCATCAGCCCGCCCACCGTGCGGCCGCGTCGCGCAGGCCCTGCGCCAGCGCATTCACCGTGACGACGATCGCCATCAGCACCATGCCGAGCGCCAACGCCAACGGCAGGTCGCCCTTGCTGGTCTCGAGCGCGATCGCCGTGGTCATCACGCGGGTGAAGCCCTCGATGTTGCCGCCGACCACCATCACCGCGCCGACCTCAGCCGCCGCGCGGCCGAAGCCCGCGAGCAGCACGGTGAGCAGCATGAAGCGCCCGTCCCAGAGCAGCGTCGGCACCGCGCGCCAGGGGCCGGCACCGAAGGAGCGCAGCTGCTCCGCGTATTCCTCCCACAGCCCCTCCAGCACCCCGCGTGTGAGCGCGGCGAGGATCGGCGTGATCAGCACCGCCTGCGCGATCACCATCGCGGTCGGCGTGAACAGCAGGCCGAGCGGACCCAGCGGGCCGGAGCGCGAAAGCAGCAGGTAGATCAGCAGCCCCGCGACCACCGGCGGCAGCCCCATCAGCGCGTTCAGCACGACGATCACGCCGCCGCGGCCGGGAAAACGCGCCACCGCCAGCAGGGCGCCGAGCGGCAGGCCCACCAGGGCCGCGACCGCCACCGCCGTCAGGCTCACCCGCAGCGAGAGCAACACGATCTGCGCCACCGCCGGATCGGCGGTCGCGACCAAGCCCAAGGCCGTCGAGAAGGCGCTCCCGAGATCGTTCAATGCTGTCTCCCGCGGATCCTCTACTTGCGGATGGCAGGTCGAGGCGTCAATTCATCTACGACCTTGACGCGGATGGTGATTTTGCCGGAATTTGCCGCTTGATGCCGGATGTGCTGACGATGAAGGAGGCAGCGGCCTGGCTCCGCCTGTCGGAGCGGTCGCTCTACGAGCTGGCACGTAGCCGGCGGCTGCCGGCCGCCCAGGTGGGGGGCAAGTGGCTGTTCCCCCGCGCCCAACTCGAGCGCTGGCTGGCGGCGCAGGCGGACGGGCCCGATGTCGCGCACCGCCTCGACCCGCCGCGGATCCTGGCCGGCAGCCACGACCCGCTGCTGGACTGGGCGGTACGGCAGTCAGGCTGCGGGCTCGCGATGCGCGCCGGGGGCAGCCTGGACGGTCTGGCGGAACTCGCGGCCGGCGCGGCTCAGGTGGCCGCGAGCCATCTGCTGGACCCGGACAGCGGCGCCTGGAACGAACCCGCCGTGCGCGAGATGCTGCCACGGCGCGCCATGGTCGGCATCACCTGGGCCTGGCGCGAGCAGGGGCTGATCGTGCCGGCCGGCAATCCACGCAACCTCGCCCATGTGCGCGACCTGACCGGCGGCATGCGCGTCGTCGGGCGACAGGCGCGTGCCGGGAGCCATGTGCTGCTGACGCACCTGCTGACCGAGGCGGGCGTCCGGCTGGAACAGGTGCCCTTCCTGCCCGAGCCCGCCCTGTCGGAGGACGAGGTTGCCGCCGCGGTGGCCGAGGGCCGTGCCGATGCCGGCTTCGGCATCCGCGCCGAGGCATCGGCGCGCGGACTCGGCTTCGTGCCGCTGATCCGCGAGCGCTTCGACCTGGTGATGGAGCGCCGGCACTATTTCGGCGCGCCGATGCAGGCGCTGCTCGCCTTCGCGCGCGGGTCCGCCTTCGCCGCGCGGGCGACGCGCATGGGTGGCTACGACGTGGCCGCCATGGGCACGGTGGCGTTCAACCCCTGATCGCCGCCACCCGGGGGCGGGGCGCCGTGCCGGGCCGCGGGATCGTCCCTTCGCTGGCCAAGGGGCGCGCAGCGATCTCGCGATGGCGAGTCAGGTCCGCCGGCCGCTCGGGCCGGCGACCAGGCGCGATGACTTCTGGGCGAAGTCGAGCACGATCCGGACGAGCCTCGCATCCGGCTCGCGCTCGATGTGCTGGATCGAGCCGACGAGCGCGACGGCCGCGACGACCTCGCCCTGCGCGTCGCGCACCGGCGCCGCGATCGAATTGACGCCGAGCAGCGTCTCCTCGGGCGCGGTGGCATAGCCGCGGTCCCGCACGTGGCGGATCTCCGCCTCCAGCGCGGCGGCATCGGTGATGGTGTGCGGCGTGCTGCCGGGGCGCGGCGCGCCGAGCACGCGATCGAGCAGGCGGCCAGGGCCGAAGGCAAGGAACACCTTGCCCTGCGCCGAACCGTGCAGCGAGAGGCTGCTGCCCACCCTGACGCCGATATCGATCGGCTGCGTGCCCGGGAGCGTGCCCAGCACGAAGGCGCCCTGGGGCGTCGGCGTGCTGATCACCGCGCTGAGGCCGGAGGCGTCGCGGGCCTCCCGCATGGCGGGCTGGAGCAGGCCCGCAAGGTCGTGGCCCGCCGGCGCCAGCCGGCCGAGCAGGAACACCTTGGGGCCCAGGCGGAAGCGGCTCGTCGCGTGGTCCTGGACCAGGTAGCCGCGATCCACGAGTGTCCTCAGATGTCGGAAGGCGGCGCTCTTGACCACGCCGGCCGCGGCCGCGGCCTGGGTCACGCCGATCGGCTCCTCCGCATAGGCGACGGCCTCGAGCACCGACAGCACGGTGTCCGCTGCCTGGATGCCCTTGCTGATGCCCTTGCTGCTGGGGCTCCGCGTCTCCGTCATGCCGGTCCTGTCCGTCTGGGGTGCGTTCTCCAAGAGAGAACAGATGGGTGGGCTTTCACAAGCTCAGAAAGGCCGGCGGACAGCCGCGGAGACGCGCCATTCACGCCTTCAATGGGCATCATCCAGGGAGCGTGAACAGATTCCGCTTGCTTCCCCGCCCCAATTGTTGTTCTTTCTGGAAGAACAGCGTGCACTAAGAGAGAACAACAACGGCCGCCCGGCTTTCGGGGGCCATGCCAAGGAGCCTCCGCGCCATGCCCCGCCTCACCGACGCCGCCGACCACAGCCCCGCGCCCGGCCGCCCCGGCCGCCGCGGCCTCCTGCTCGCCGCGGCGGGCCTGCTCGCGGCCGGCCCGGCCGGCACGACGCTCCTGGCGCGGCCCGCGCTGGCGCAGCCGGCCTGGCCGGCCCGGCCGATCCGCTGGGTGGTGGGCTTCGGCCCGGGCGGCGTGGGCGACCTCAGCACGCGCCTGGTCGCGTCGAAGCTGAGCGCCGGTCTCGGCCAGACGGTCGTCGTCGAGAACCGGCCGAGCGCCGGCGGCATCGTGGCGGCCGATGCCGTCGCGCGCGCCGCGCCCGATGGCTACACGATCCTGCTGGCGACCACGACGGATTCCACCGCCGCCGCGATCTATCGCCGCCTGCCCTACGACCTGATGCGCGACTTCGCCTTCGTCGGCCAGATGGCCTTCTTCGACCATGTGCTGGTCACCGGCGCCAACTCGCCCTACCGCACGCTGGGCGACGTGATCGCCGAGGCGCGCGAGAAGCCGGGCAGCATCAACCTGGGCTCGATCGCGGTCGGCAACGCCCAGCATCTCGGCGCCGAGCTGCTGCGCGGCATGACCGGCACGGACATGGTGATCGTGCCCTATCGCAGCACGCCGGACCTGCTGAACGCCACCGCCACGGGCGACATCCAGCTCGCCTCCGAGATCCTCGCGCCGGTGCTGCCGCAGACGCAGGGCGGGCGGCTTCGCGTGCTCGGCTATGCCGCGCCGCAGCGCTTCCCCGGCCTGCCCGAGGTCCCGACCGTGGAGGAGGCGGGCGTGCCCGGCTATGTCGTGCGCTCCTGGAACGGCATCGCCGCGCCGGCGCGCACGCCGCGGCCGATCGTCGAGCGGCTCAATGCGGAGCTCAACAAGGTGCTGGCCATGCCGGAGGTCCGGGATCGCCTGGCCGAGCTCGGCGTCCAGGCGGCGCCGGCCGGCACGCCGGAGGCGTTCCGCGACTACGTGACGCAGGAGAATGCGCGCTGGGCCCGCGTGGTCGCGGAAGCGAACATCCCGCGCCAGTGAACCGCCCGTCGCCGCCGGCCTGACCATCCAGGAGACCCGCCATGCCAGACATTGCCACGCCCGAGCTCCTGGATGAGCGGGTCAGCCGGCTGCTCGTCGGCGCGATCGACCCGCATGTCCATTCGGGCCCCTCGATCGCGCCGCGCGCGCTCGACCATCTCGATCTCGCGCGCGAGATGTCGGCGGCGGGCTTCGCCGCCGTCATCACCAAGGATCACGACTACAGCGGCGTGGTGGCCGCCGCGCTGATCGCGCGCCACCACCCGGAGCTGCGGACGAAGGTCCATTCCAGCATCGTGCTCAACAACGTGGTCGGCGGGATGAACCCCTTCGCCGTGGAGCACGCCGCCGCGATGGGCGCGAAGGTCGTGTTCATGCCGACGCTCGCGGCGGAGAACCATCTCCGCTGGGAGAAGACCGCCGGCTGGGTGCATCCCGCCTCGACGCAGAAGATGCGCCCCGCCGCGCCGGTGCCCGTGCTCGACGCCAACGGCCGGGTGCGCGACGACGTCAAGGAAATCCTCGATGTCGTGGCGCGGACCGGCATGGCCCTGGCGAGCGGCCATCTGCACGTGAGCGAGACCTGGAAGGTCTTCGAGGAGGCGCGGCGCCGCGGCGTGAAGCGGCTCGTGCTGACCCATCCCGAAGAGATCGTGGGCGCGACCCTCGAGGATGTGCGCGGCATCGCCGCGATGGGCGTCTTCGTCGAGCACTCGCTCTGCATGTTCCTGGACGGATCGCGCTTCCAGGTCTGCGCGGAGGAGGAGCTTCGCGCGCAGATCGAGGCGGCGGGCGTGGACCGCACCATCCTCGCCTCCGACCTCGGCCAGAATGGCGTGTTTGGTCCGCTCGAAGGCTTCCGCCGTGGCGTGCGACTGTGCCTGCGGCTCGGCTATGGCGAGGATGCGATCCGCCGGATGGTCTCCAGCAATGCCGCCCAAGCCTTCGGGCTCGAAGCCGAGGTCGCCCTCCGCCTTACCTGAGCCGCCGGCTGCCCGCGAAACGCGCCGTCGGCGAGGTGCCCACCCGGCATGACGGCCGGGTGAGGCGGCGTGGAAGAAGGGCCCATGTTCGGAGTGGCCCCTGCAGCCGGGCGGCCGGGAGGATGTGCCGGTCGCTCGGAGCCCGCCTGTTCGAAAGCTGGTGTTCCCGGCGGGATTCGGACCGTCCCGCCGCAGGCGGGCCTCGCAGATGACCGTGGGTTCGAACGGGAAGGCCCCGGCAAAGCTGGCGTTCCCGGCGGGATTCGAACCCACGGCCCCCAGATTAGGAATCTGGTGCTCTATCCAGCTGAGCTACGGGAACCCACGCGCCGGATAGCACAGCCGCCGTCCTGGCCGCTACACCGGCCGGCGGGCGCGCAGCGCGGCGGCGAGGGTGCCTTCGTCCAGCACATCGAGTGCCCCGCCCATCGGCACGCCCTGCGCCAGCCGTGTCACCGCGACGCCGGCGGGACGCAGCCGATCCGTCAGGTAATGCGCGGTCGCGGCGCCATCCACGGTGGCGGGCAGGGCGAGGATCACCTCCTCGATCCCGCCGGCGGCGATCCGCGCGATGAGCGGCTGCACCGCGAGCTCCTCCGGCCCCACGCCGCCGAGCGGGGAAAGCACGCCGCCGAGGACGTGATAGAGGCCGCGATGGGCGTGCGCGCGTTCCAGCGCCCAGAGATCGGCCACGCCCTCCACCACGCAGACCAGGTGGTGGTCGCGCTGCGGGTCGCGGCAGATGCCGCAGGGGGATTGGGCGTCGAGATTGCCGCAGCGCTCGCAGGGCCGGACGGCCTGCGCCGCGGCCGACAGCGCCTCGGCGAGCGGCAGCATGGTCTCGGCGGGCTTCGTCAGCATGCGCAGCACCGCCCGCCGCGCGCTGCGCCGGCCGAGGCCGGGCAGCTTCGCCAGCAGCGCGACGAGGCGCTCGATGGGATCGTTCGGAAGCTCGGGCATCGTCAGCCGCGCAAGGGGGGGAAGGCGGCGCCTGGCGACGCGCCCCCACCCTGACCCTCCCCCGCAGGCGGGGGAGGGAAGGCGCTAGAACGGGAGCTTGAGGCCGCCGAGGCCGCCCGGGATGTTCAGCCCCGCGGTCGCCTTCTGCATCTCCTCGGCCATCATCGCCTCCACCTTCTGCTTGGCATCGGCATGCGCGGCGACGAGCAGGTCCTCGAGCACTTCCTTCTCGTCGGCGGTGACCAGCGCCGGATCGAGGGTCACGCGGCGGAGATCGCCCTTGCCGGACAGCTTCACCTTCACCATGCCGCCGCCGGCGGCGCCCTCCACCTCCATCGCCTCCAGCTTGGCCTGCATCTCCTGCATGCGCGTCTGCATCTGCTGCGCCTGCTTGAGCATGTTGCCGAGGTTCTTCATCGCTCAATCCTCTTGCGGAAGGTCGTCGTCGAGGCCGACGGGTTCGGCGTCGGGTGGCGCGAAGTCGCGCCCGGGGTCGGGCATCGCGGCCGGCGGCGGCAGGCCGTAGCTGTCGAGCGCGGCATCGCGCACGCCCTCGATGGAGGCGCCGGGAAAGGCGGCGAGCACCGCCTGCACGAGCGGATGGCTGCGCGCGAGCGCGAGCCGGTCCTGCTCGGCGGCCCGGCCCTGCTCGGCGAGGCTCGCACCGCCCCCCGCGCCGACAAGGCTGATCGTCCAGCGCGCGCCGGTCGCCTGCTGGAGGAAGGCCGAGAGCCGCTGCGCCAGGTCGCGCGCGGCGCGGGGCCCTGGCTGGAACTCGACGCGGCCGGGCGCCACCGCCACCGGATGCGCGTCGTGCAGCAGCTCGGCATGCAGGCGCGGATCGCGGCCGGAGGTCAGCGCCACCACCTCGCGCCAGCTTCCCGGCTGCGCCGGAAGGGCTGCCGGGGCCGGGACCGCCGCCGCGAGGGCGCCGCCGCCCGCCACGGCGCGCAGCCCGCCGCCCGGCGGGCCGCCGCCGGCGGGCGCCTGGGGCGGCGTCGGCGTCGCCGTGGCGCCGGCCTCGGTCAGGCGGCGCACCAGATCGCCCGGCGTCGGCAGATCGGCGGCATGCGCGAGGCGAATCAGCACCATCTCGCCCGCCGCGCGGCGGTCCACGCCGTCCTGCGCCACCTCCTGCACGCCCTTGAGCAGCATCTGCCAGGCCCGCGCCAGCACCGGGATCGAGAGCCGGTCGGCAAGCTCGGCCCCGCGCCCGCGCTCCTCCTCGGTGAGCGCCGGATCGCGGCGGAGATCGGGAATGGTCTTGAGCCGCGAGAGCAGGTGCACGAGCCCGAGCAGGTCGGAGAGCATGACGCCCGGATCGGTGCCGCGCGCATGCGCCGCCTCGGCGAGCGACAGCGCGCGCGCCGTCTCGCCGGCCATCAGCGCCTCCATGAGCGAGAGGGCGAGGCCGCGTTCGGCCAGCCCCAGCATCTCCCGCACCGCCTCCGCGGTCACGCCGGCGCTGCCGGCGAGCGCGATCGCCTGGTCGAGGATCGAGAGCCCGTCGCGCACCGAGCCATCGGCCGCGCGCGCGACCATCGCCAGCGCCTCGGGCTCGGCGGCGACCTCCTCCTTCGCGCAGATCGCCGTGAAATGGGCGCGCAGCACCTCCTGCGGGACGCGGCGCAGGTGGAAGGTCTGGCAGCGCGAGAGGATGGTCGCCGGCACCTTGCGCAGCTCGGTGGTCGCCAGCATGAACTTCACGTCCGGCGGCGGCTCCTCGAGCGTCTTGAGCAGCGCGTTGAAGGCGGCGGACGAGAGCATGTGCACCTCGTCCAGGATGATGACCTTGAAGCGGCCCTGGGCAGGGCGGAAGCGCAGCCGCTCACGCAGTTCGCGCACGTCGTCCACGCTGTTGGAGGAGGCGGCGTCGAGCTCCTGCACGTCCGGGTGGCGGTCGGCGAGGATGGCGCGGCATTCGGCGCAGGTGCCGCAGGGATCGGGCGTCGGGCCGCCCTGTCCGTCGGGGCCGATGCAGTTCAGCGCGCGGGCGATGATGCGGGCGGTCGTCGTCTTGCCCACGCCGCGGACGCCGGTGAGCATGAAGGCGTGGTGCACCCGCCCCTGCGCGAAGGCGTTGCGCAGCGTACGGACCAGCGCCTCCTGCCCGATCAGGTCGGCGAAGGATTGCGGGCGATATTTGCGGGCGAGGACGCGATAGGGCGTGGCCGGGGCGGCCGGCGCCGCGGGTGGCGCGGCGGGCGCGGGGTCGCCGAACAGGCCCGGGCTGTCCGGGGCGGGCGGTCCGGGCAGCGTCTCCTCGCGCGGGGGGTCACCCTCGGGCGGGAGCAGGTTGCCGAACATGTCGCTGGCCATGCGCCGGGCGTCTCGCTGGGCTCGGCCCGCCGCACGGGGCCTTGGGGCGTCGGCCCGGGTCGCGCGACCCGAGGCGGAAGGCCGGCGGGCGACCCGCGCGAGAACTCGTTACGGCTGCTTCCTTCCGGACCTGACCGGGTTGGCGAGGGGCACGTCCGTCGCCGACCTTCCGGTGCCTATATCGGGCCTGACGCGCCCGGGGGCAATGGGCGGGTGGTCAGGCCGTGCGCAGGCGGGCGATGAGCAGGTCCGTCGGCAGGTCGCGCGACAGCACCTCGTCAAGCGACAGCTCGAAGCGCGTCGCAAGTTCCAGGGCCGGCCTGTCCGGCCGCATGTCGCGCACCGTTTCGAGCGCGTCGGCATGCAGCGCGTCCAGGTCGAGCAGTTGGCGCATGCTCGGCGTGAAGCGGCGGCGCGCGCCGACGAGGAAGCCCCTGATCTCGCTGCGCCAGTGGCCAGCCGCCGGATCCTCGGGCCACGCGGCGAGCTTCATGCCATGGGTCAGCGCCTGCAGCAGCAGCGACTCCACCGCCCGCACCTCGCTCCGGCCCAAATCCTCCACCTCCTCGATCAGGTTGGCCCAGTCGAGATCGTTCACGCGCTCCCCCGCGGCGAGGCGCCGCAGCCGCTCGGCCTGGGCCGCGCTCCAGGCGACGAAGTCGCGGTGGTAGAGATCGTCCGGCATGGCGCCGGCGATGCTAGCCCGACGCCAGCCGGCCGCGCCAGCGCCAGGCGCGGTTGCCGCCCGCCGCCCCGCATGGCACACGCGCCCCCGCATGCTCTCGATCCCCGCCAGCCGCCCCAATGCCTATACCGGCAGCCCGCTCGACCGGGCGGCGGAGCGGCGGGAGGATGCGGACTGGATCCACGCCACGCTCGCCAACCCCGAGACGCTCTACGCGCCGGTCTGGCGCAGCCGGAACCTGATGAAGGGCGTGGAGCAGGGCCGCCCGGAGGCCGTGCTGCTCACCGGCGCGGCGGCCGAGGCGGTGCGGATGCAGGACGGGCCCTGGGCCTTCCTCGGCCTCTGGCACGGGCGCGCGGTCTTTGCGGTGGATTGCTCGGCCGCCGAGGACCCGCTGCCGCTGCTGCCCGAGGGGATGGGCGGCTTCACCGATCTGCGCCAGGTGGCCGGGCTGCTGCCGCCGGGCGAGGCGAGCGTGCTCGCCCATGCGCGCGGGCTGATGCATTGGCGCACCCGGCACCGCTTCTGCGGCGCCTGCGGCGCGCCCTGCACGCCGCGTAGCGCCGGCCACGCCATGGTCTGCACCGGCTGCGCCACGCAGCATTTCCCGCGGACCGACCCGGCGGTGATCATGCTGGTGGTCCGCGGCGACCACTGCCTGCTCGGCCATTCCCACCGCTTCCCGAACACGCGGATGTATTCGACGCTCGCCGGCTTCGTCGAACCCGGCGAAAGCTTCGAGGAGGCGGTGCGGCGCGAGGTGAAGGAGGAAGCCGGCGTGGAGGTGGGGGAGGTCTTCTATCACTCCTCCCAGCCCTGGCCCTTCCCCTCCTCCATCATGATCGGCTTTCATGCCGAGGGGCTGACCGAGGCGATCCGGATCGACCCGGAGGAGCTGAAGGACGCCCGCTGGTTCAGCCGCGCCGAGCTGCGCGCGCATGACTCGCTCGGCTTCTCGCTGCCGCGGGTGGATTCGATCGCGCGGCGGCTGATCGAGGATTGGCTGGAGGCCGCGCCATGATCCGCCCGCTCCTGACCGCTTCGCTGCTGCTGCTGGCCGCCTGCGGCGGTCCGCGCACCGCCGCTGCGCCGGCAGCGCCCGAAAACCCCGAGATCGCCGCCTGCCGGGAGGAGGCGCGCAACCAGCCCATCGCGCGCGATCTGCGGGCGCGGCTGATGACGACGCATGCCGCCGGCCGCGCCGAGATCGAGCGCGAGCAGGCCGAGGCCGAGAGCCGCGCCTTCAACGACTGCCTGCGCCGGCGCGGGGTGCGCCGCGGCGGCGGGGTGGAGGCGCTGCGACGCTGATCCGGCGGGGCTGACGGCGGGAGGCCGTCACCCGCCCGAGGCGGCCGCCGCCAAGGCCCGCGCGGCAACGCCGATCGCGACGAGATCGCCCGCTGCCGCCGCTTCCAGCGCAAGCCGCGCCGCATCGCCGCCTTGCGGCGCCATGCCGCCGAGCCGGGCCCGGGCCAGGCTCGCCTGGATCCGCGCGAGATCGGCCAGCGCCTCCGCCTTGGCGCGCGCGCCGAAGGCGCCGGTGGCCCGCGCCCGCTCGGCGGCGGCGCGGAGCGGATCGAGCGCGAAGGCCTCGCCCATCTCCGCCCAGGCCGCGGCCGCACGTTCCGGCGCCACGCCGGCCTCGCCGGCGAGCCCGACGATCGCCGGTGCGGCGGCGAGCGCCGATGTCGTCGCCAGCACCGCCGGGCGCTCCGGCACGCCGGCGGCGGCGAGCGCCACGGCATCCGGCCCCGGCGTCGCGGCGGCGGCCAGCGCGGCGATGCCCGGCCCGAAGGCCGCCACCGCCGCGTCGAGCGGGCCCGCGCCCACGAGCCCGAGCGCGGCGCCTTCCTGCAGCCGCCGGAGCCCGAGCAGCGCCGCGAGCCGCGAGGCGGTCGGTGCAGGCGCGGCATCGACCTCCGCCGCCGCGGCCTCCAGCCCGAACAGCCGGTCCGCGAGCCAGGCCGCGCGCGCCGTCGCGGCCCCGTCCGGGCCGAGCCGCGCGAGACCCGCGACGCCGAGCCGGTTCGCGACCGCATTGGCCAGCATCATCGCCACCAGTTCCCGCCGCAGCCGGTGGCGCGGGATGAGGTCGGCGAAGCGTTCGCCGAGCACGCGCGGGAAATAGGCGACGAGCAGCGGCGCGAGCGCCGGGTCGTCCGGCAGGCCGCTCGCCTCGATCGCCTCGGTCAGCCAGAGCTTGGCGAAGGGCAGCAGCGCGGCGAGCTCGGGCCTGGTCAGCCCCTCGCCATTCGCCGCGCGGCTGCGCAGCGCCGCCTCCTCGGGCAGGCCGGCCACGGCCCGGTCGAGCAGCCCGGCCGCCTCCAGCCGCGCCATCATCGCGCCATGCGCGGCAAGATCCTCGGACGCGCGCAGCGCCTCCAGGCTGACGGCGAGCGACTGGGCGTGGTTGTCGGCGAGCACGAGGGCGGCGACCTCGTGCGTCATCTCGGCCAGCAGCTCGTCGCGCTGGCGGCGCGTGAGCCGGCCCTCGCGCTCCGCCTCGGCGAGCAGGATCTTGATGTTGACCTCGTGGTCGGAGGTGCTGACGCCGGCGGAATTGTCGAGCGCGTCGGTGTTGATCCGGACGCCCGCGCGCGCCGCCTCGATGCGGCCGGCCTGGGTGACGCCGAGATTGGCGCCTTCCCCGATCACCTTGGCGCGGATGTCGCGGCCATCCACGCGGATCGCGTCGTTGGCGCGGTCGCCGGCCTCGGCCTGGGTTTCGGTGCTGGCCTTCACATAGGTGCCGATGCCGCCGAAGTAGAGCAGCTCGACCGGCAGCTTCAGGATGGCGCGCATGATCTCGGCCGGTTCCGCGCGCGCGGCCTCGATGCCGAGCAGCGCGCGCGCCTGGTCCGACAGCGGCAGCGAACGCGCGTTGCGCGGCAGGACCGCGCCGCCCGGCGAGAGCAGCATCGGATTGTAGTCCGCCCAGGAGGAGCGCGGCAGGCGGAACAGCCTTGCGCGTTCCGCGAAGGCGACCTCCGGGTCGGGGTCGGGGTCGAGGAAGATGTGGCGGTGGTCGAAGGCCGCGACGAGCTTCGTCCGGCGCGAGATCAGCAGCCCGTTGCCGAACACGTCGCCCGACATGTCGCCCACGCCGGCGCAGCGGAAGGGCGCGTCCTGCACGCCATGGCCGAAGGTTTCCTGGAAGTGGCGGTCGATCATCACCCAGGCGCCGCGCGCGGTGATCGCCATGCCCTTGTGGTCGTAGCCGGCGGACCCGCCCGAGGCGAAGGCATCGCCGAGCCAGAAGCCGTATTCGGCGGAAAGCCCGTTGGCGATGTCGGAGAAGGTCGCGGTGCCCTTGTCCGCGGCGGCGACGATGTAGGGATCGGGCTCGTCGCGGCGGACGATCCCCTCCGGCGTCACGATGCCCTCGGCGGCGATGTTGTCGGTCAGGTCCAGCATGCCGCGGACGAGCGTGCGGTAGCAGGCGACGCCTTCGGCCATGAAGGCCTCGCGGTCGGCGGCGGGCGGCGCCTTCTTGAGGATGAAGCCGCCCTTCGCGCCGGTCGGCACGATGACGACGTTCTTGAGCCGCTGCGCCTTCATCAGGCCGAGGATCTCCGTACGGAAATCCTCCCGCCGGTCGGACCAGCGGATTCCGCCCCGCGCGACGGGGCCGGCGCGCAGATGCGTCCCTTCCATGCGCGGCGAATGGACGAAGATCTCGCGCCAGGGCCGCGGGGCCGGCATGTCGCCCGCGCGCGCGCTGTCCAGCTTGAAGGCGAGGTACTCCTTCGGCTGGAAGTAGTTGGTGCGCAGCATGGCATCGAGCAGCGTGCGCAGCCGCGCCAGGATGCGGTCCTCGTCCGGGTTCTGCACGGCCTCGATCAGGGTGCGCCAGGCGGCGTCGAGCTTCGCCTCGTCGCGGTCGGCGCGGTCAGGCGCGAAGCGGGTCTCGAACAGGTCCACCAGGATGCGCGCGGCCTCGGGCTGGGCGGCGAGCGCCGCCTCCACGCTTTCCTGCGCGAAGGCGAAGCCCACCTGCTTGAGCCACCGATACATCGCGCGCAGCAGCCAGCAGGCCTTCCAGTCCAGGTCGGCGCGCAGCACCAGCCGGTTGAAGCCGTCGGCCTCGACATCGCCGCGCAGCAGCGCATGCAGCGCGCCGGCGAGCAGCGGCAGGCGGTCCTCGGGGCAGTCGGCGCGCGCCTCGAGCCGGTAGACATGCAGGGTCACGGCCGGGCCGCCGGCGGGCTCCAGCAGGTGCGGCACCTCCTCGATCGCGCGGAGATCGAGGCTTTCGAACAGCGGCAGCGCATCGGCCAGCGCGAGCGGCCCGCCGGGATTGGCCAGCCGCAGCTCGAGCGCGCGCGAATCCCCGCCCGGCGGGCGCGAGAGCTCGGCCCAGGGCCGGCCGGTGGCGGCGGCCTGCTCGGCCAGGTGGATGTCGGCGATGCCCCGCGCCGCGCTCTCGGCCTGGCGGTAGGCGGTGGGGAAGGCCTCGCGCCAGCGCGCGAGCAGCCGCGCCGCCTCCGCCTCGCCGCGCTCCTGCGCCAGCGCCTCCTCCAGCCGGTCGCGGAAGCCGCGCGCGGCCTGCACCATGGCCGCTTCCAGCGCCGCGTCGTCCACCGCCGGCACCGCGCCCGGCGTGGTGCCGACGACGTAGTGCACCCGCGCCAGCGGCGCATCGCCGAGCAGCGTGTAGAAGGCCGAGAGCCGGCCGCCGAAGGCGCGCGCGATCAGCGTGCCGATGCGCTCGCGCATCGCCGTGTCGAAGCTGTCGCGCGGCAGCCAGGCAATGGCGGAGACGAAGCGCTCGAAGGGATCGCGGCGCAGCGCGAGCGCCGCGCGCGGGCGGATCGAGAGATCGAGCGCGCGCAGGCATCCCGCCAGGATCGCCTCCTCCGGCGCCTGGAACAGCTCGTCGCGCGGCCAGGTGTCGAGGATGTTGCGCAGCGCGCGGCCGTCATGGCTCTCGGGCTCGACCCCGGCGCGGGTCAGGATGCGCAGCACCTTCTCCCGCAGCAGCGGGATGGAGCGCGGGTTGCGGTTGTAGGCGCCGGCGGCGAAGAGGCCGAGGAAGAGCCGCCCGCCGGCGATCAGCCCGCGCTCGTCGCGGATCGCGGTGATGATGACGTCGGCGTGCTGCGGGCGGTGGACGGTGGCGCGCATGTTGGCCTTCGCCACGCTGACCGCATCGAGCCGGCCGAGATTGGCGCGCACCGCCGGCGGCAGGTGCGGCAGATCGCGCAGCGCGTCGAACACCGGCAGCGACATGTCGCGCAGCAGGCCGAGATTCTCCGCCTCCTGCACGGCAGCGCCTTCCGCGGACAGGACGATGCGGCGATGGCCGAGCAGGACGAAATTGTCCTCCGCCATCCAGCGCAGGAACTCCGCCGCCTCCCCGCCGCCGACCTCGGCCTCCGCCGCGCGCAGGCGGGCGATCATGGCGTCGAAGTCGGAGGTGGCGAGGCGCACATCGGCCATGGCGCGCGCGATCGCGGCCTGGAGCCCGTCCCAGTCATCGGCCTCCGGCGCCGGGGCACCGGCGCCGAGCATCACCTGCGCGCCCGGCGCCAGGGTGATGCGCATCATGCTCTCCCGCCCGCCGCCCTCGGCGATGGCGGCCAGCCGGCCGGCCTCGCGCCGGACCGGAACGATCGGGTGGAGAAGCTGGCGCACCATCCGCCCGCGGCGGGCCAGCGCAGCGAGGGCGCTGTCCACCAGGAAGGGCATGTCGTCGGTGACGATCTCGACCACCGGCGTGGCGCCCCGGCCGGGGCCGGGGGGCAGGACGCGCACCTTAGCCTCGCGCGGGCGGCGCGTCTCGGCGAAGGCGTAGAGGGAGGCGGCGGCTTCGCCCAGGCTTTCGGGCGGCGTCCCCGCGAGCTCGGCCGTGGGCACGGCGGCGAAGAGCCGGCGGAGCAGCTCGGCCGCGGCGGCCGGCAGGGCGGGCGCGGCCTGGCGCAACGCGGCCTCGGCGGCGGCGAGCACGCCGGGGCGCAGGCCGTCCTCGGCATGGGGGGCTTCTGGCATCTGGCGTTCCTCCGCGGGCGAAGCCTGCGCCACGGAGTCCTTCGTCCGCAAGGGCGGCGAGGTTGCGCCGCCCTTGCGTTTCCGTGTCAGCGCAGCCGGCGGCGCGCGACGAGGCCGAGCCCGGCTAGGCCCATGCCGAACAGCGCGAGCGTCATCGGCTCCGGCACCTCGACCTCGCTGCGGAGCGTGACGTTGGCGCGCAGCAGCGCGCTGTTGGACGCATCCTCCTTGGTCCAGAAGGCGCTGGCGGGGTCCCCGCCGATCAGGAAGCCGACCACGTTCAGGGTGTAGATGTCGCTGCCGATCGTGAAGGTCTCGGAGAGGTTGTTGTAGTTGACCGTCACGCGGTCCGCGCAGCCATTGACGTTCACGCCGACGCCCTGCGGGCCGCCATCCGCGCAGGGATCGGCGCCGTTCGGCGTCTCGAAATGGGTGAAGTCGAACACGAAGCTGCGCGTGCCCTGGTCGGCGCCGTCGATGATGATCTTCGCCGTCACGGTCAGGACGATGCCGGTGATGCTGGTGCCGGCGTTGATCGGGTTGTTGAGGTGGGTGAAGGTGCCGAGCGTGAAGTTGGCGGAGGGCGAGGGCGGCACAATGACCGAGGTGGTGCCGGCGACGGGGGCGAAATCGTAGCCGCTCTGCGGCCCGCCCGTGCCCCAGCGTGCCGTGGCGAGCGCCGGGTTGGCGTTGTTGATCGTGACGTTCCCGGCCGGCACGCCGTTCGACCAGGCGCCGACGATGTCCTCGATCTCGACCGTCGCGGCCAGGGCGAGGCCCGGCAGGGCGAAGCCTGCCAGGAAGCTCGCGGACAGTAATCTCTGGTTGAATGTCATGCGCCCATTTCCTCCAGTCATGTTATGTCGCGCCCCGGCGGCGCGTTGCACGTTGATAGCGCGGTGGTTACAGCAAATTCCGGACCAGGACGGCGCGGTGGGCGAATTCAAGGGCTTGGTGCTGGTTGCTGGCGGCACCGCCATACAATGTAAGGCACACCGACTCGTTGCGTATTCTGAATCCAATCATCGGATCCGATCATCGAATGTTCCAATATATTTTCGTTCTGACTGTCGTGCCATCTGCCCGCGGCCACCCGCGAACGGCGTGCGGCGCGGCCGACCGTGCCGCCGGCAGTGTTCCGGGCGGCGATCCGGGCTAGACTCGCCGCATGATCGCCGACCTCGCCGCCCTCCTCGCCCCGGTCACGCCCGAGACCTTCTTCGCGGAGCATTACGACCGCCAGCCGCTGCATGTGCGCGGCACCCCGGCGAAGTTCGCGCAGGTTCTCTCCTGGCGCGGCATCAACCGCCTGCTCGACATGACGCATGTCTGGTCCGGCACCTCGCTCAAGCTCGTGCTGGACAGCCAGACCGTCCCGCCCGAGCAGTACTGCACCCGCCAGACCTCGCGCGACGGCGCGCCGGTGCTCCAGCCGGATGCGAAGCTCGTCCAGGGCTGGATCGCCAAGGGCGCTTCCGTCGTGATGAACGACGTGGACAGCCTCACCCCCGGCCTCGCCTCCGTCTCCCACGCGCTGGAAGCGGCCGGGCTCGGGAAGGCGCAGGGCAACGTCTACATCTCCTGGCAGAGCCACAAGGCCTTCCGCACCCATTACGACACGCACGACGTCTGGGCGGTGCAGGTGGAAGGCGAGAAGCACTGGAACATCTGGGAAGGCCGCGCCGAGTGGCCGATCCCGCATCCGGTGTTCAAGGGCCAGCCCCAGGCGCATCACGACCAGGCGCGCGGCAAGCTGCGCGAGGTCGTCCGGATGAAGCCGGGCGACCTGCTCTACCTGCCGCGCGGCTGGTACCACGATGCGCTGGCCGAGGCGCCGAGCTCCGTCCACATCGCCTATGGCGTGCATGCGCCGCTCGGGATGGATGTGCTGAACATCCTGCTCGAGCGCGCGCTCTACGAGGCCGAGTTCCGCAAGCCGCTGCCGCGCCAGGATGGCTCGGCGCCGGCGAAATTCGCGCTGACCCAGCGCGCCGGGCTGCTCGGGCAGAAGCTCGCGGAGCTGTGCAGGGACCCCAAGGTGATGGAGGTGCTGGCGCAGTTCGTGGCGAACTACCGCTTCCAGCGCGGCGGCTACGACGTGCTCGCCGCGCGCGGCCTCGGCAGTTCGGCCGAGGCGGGTGCGGGGGAAGGTGCCGGCGGCTTCCGCGTGGTGGCGAACGGCGCGAAGCCGGTGCGGCGCGGCGCGGAGTGGGTGCTCAAGACCGAAGCCGGCGCGCTCCCGCTCTCCCCGCCCGAGGCCGAGGCCGCCGCCTGGCTGCTGGCCCGCGGCGAGGTGACGGCGCCGGAACTCGCCCGCGCCCATCCCGCCATCCCGGCCGAGGCGCTGCTCGGACGGCTCGCGGGCGCCGGGCTGCTCGTGCCCACGGCATGAGGTGGCTGGCGGCGCTGCTGCTGCTGCCCTCGGTCGCGCTGGCCCAGCCCTGGGCGTTCAACTGCGTCGGTGCCGAGGCGCTGGAGGACGACGTCTTCGCCGTGCCCTTCGCGCGCAACGCCGACCGCCTGACCGACGCCGCGCGCAGCGGGATCGAGGCGGCGGCGGCGCTGCTCCGCGCCGAGCCGGGGCGCAACGCCTGCATCCTCGGCCATGCCGACCGCGGCCAGGGCGCCGGCACCTCCACCCAGCTCGCCGCGCGCCGGGCGCGGGCGGTGGCCGAGGCGCTGGCCGCGCAGGGCATCGAGCGGGAGCGGCTGCGGGCCGAGGCGCGGGTCGGCGCCTACAGCGGCCGGCAGCAGGAGCCGGGCGCAAGGGCGGTGACCATCGTCGCGATGCCGGCGCGCGACCCGCCGCAAAGTGAGAAATTGTTCATCCGCGGCGGTTCTCCATAGGCCCGCCACGATCGGCGGCGCAGCATGCGCCGGAGCGATCCGCGTGCGGGAGGAAAAGCCATGACGGACAGTTCGGACCCGCCCGAGGCCGGCACGCCGAAGCTCGGCCGCCGGCTTTTCGTGCTGCGTCTGGCCGCGCTCGGCGGCGCGACCTCCGCCACGGCGGCCTGCGTGCCGCAGGGCCCGCCGGTGGTCTATGCGCCGCAGCCGGCCTATGCGCCGACCCGGGTGGCGATCAGCGACGCCGATCCGTCCGACCCGCCGGGGCGCGGGCGGGGGGGCCATCGCGGCAGCGGCGTGACGGACAGCGACCCGAACGACCGGCCCGGCTTCGGCCGCGGCGGTCAGCGCTACACCGGAATCAGCGACAGCGACCCCTCCGATCCGCCCGGCCGCGGCCGCGGCTACCGCGCCGCGCCGGTGCGCTATCGCACCGGCTACACCGATGCCGATCCCTCCGATGGCCCGGGCTATGGCCGTGGCCGGGTGCGGGCCCGGACCGGCGTGAGCGATTCCGACCCCTCGGACGCGCCCGGGCGCGGGCGGCGCGGCTGGTAGCCGCAAGCAGCCCCGCGTGAGCGTCGCGCCCACCCTCGCCGAGGCCGCCTGGGCGCAGGCCTTCGGCGACCTCCCCCTCGCCGAGGGCCTGGCGTTGCGCGAAGGCACCGCCTGGCGGCATTTCGCCGCACCCGATCCGGCGCATCATGCGCGCCTGCTCTCGATCGCCGACCTCGATGCCTTCCTCGCGACGGAAGCCGCACGCGCGCCGCGCGTCAGCATGGCCGACAGCGGCCGCAAGGGCAGCGCCGCCGTGCCGGAGGAGGACTACCTGCGGGATGACGGGCGTGTGGACCTCCCCGCGCTGCACGCCCGCTTCGACCGCGGCGCGACGCTGATCGTCTCGCAGTTCCATGAGCTGCACCCGCCGCTGATGCGCTTCTGCCGCGGGCTCGAGCAGGTGTTCCTGCATGGCGCGCAGGCCAACATCTACCTCACCCCGCCCGGCGCGCAGGGGTTCCGCACGCATTACGACACGCATGACGTGCTGGTGCTGCAGGTCGTGGGCGAGAAGCAGTGGCGCCTGTTTCCCGGCCAGCCCGTGCCGCGCCCGACCCGACGCACCCCCTGGCCCGGCAACATCGCGCCAGAGGGCGAGCCGGCCGAACTCACCCTGAAGCCCGGCGACACGCTCTATGTCCCGCGCGGCGTGATGCATGACGCGGCGGCGCAGGCGGATGCGCCCTCGCTCCACATCACGATCGGCTTGATGGACCCCTCGGTCGCCAGCGTGCTGCGGCTGGCCGTGGACCTGCTGGAGCAGACCGAGCCGGGCCTGCGCGAATCCTTCCCCACCTGGCGCCTCGCCGAGGGGCCGGGGCGGCTGGCCGAGCTGGTCCGCCCGCTCGCGGCCAGGCTCGCCGAGCCGGCCGCGCTGGAACATGCCGCGCTGGAACTGCTGGACCGGCTCGCCGGGGAACGCATGCCGCTGCTGGGGCGGGGGCTGTTCGTCGCGGACCCCGGGCCGGGCCAGCCCCTGATCCTGGCACCGGGCGCGCTGCATGCGCTGGTGCCGGAGCCCGATGGCGGCGCGAGCCTGCGCTGGGCCGGCGCGCCGATGCTGCTGAACGCCGCAGAGGCCGGCTGGATGGAGCGCCTGGCCGAAGGTGCGGCGCCCGCTGAGCTCGGCGACGGCGCACTGGACTTCTGCACGCGGCTCGTGCGACGGGGTCTGCTCGTTCCGCGGGAGTGACCGATGCGCATCCTCGGCATCTGCGGCAGCCTGCGCGCCGGTTCCTACAATCGCGGCCTGCTGCGGGCCGCCATCGCCATGGCGCCCGAGGGCGTCGCCAACGAGCCCGTCGGGATCGGCGCGCTGCCGCTGATGAACGAGGACCTCGAAACCCCACAATGGCCCGAGGCCGTGATGGCGTTCCGCCGCGAGCTCTGGCGCGCGGACGCCTTCCTCTTCGTCACGCCGGAGTACAACGCGGGCATCCCCGCGCCGCTCAAGAACGCCATCGACTGGGGCAGCCGCGCCGAGGGCGGCGCCAACCGCACCACGCCGGACGGGGAGGCGCGGAAGCAGCCCTGGCAGGATGTGCCCGGCGCGATCATCGGTGCGACGCCGGGCATGCTCGGCACCGCGCGCGCCCAGGCGCAGCTCAAGACCGTGCTGCTGAATGTGGGCATCCGGCTGATGCCGGGGCCGGAGGCCTATGTCGCGAGCGCAGCAGGCAAGTTCGCCGACGGGGAGCTGGCCGACGAGCGCAGCCGCGCCGCGATCGCCCGGGTGGTCGCGGCGCTGGCGGCGTGGACAGCGCGGGCAGGCCATGGAAGCGGCGCGGTTCCGTGAAGCTCCCGGAAGGCGCTGCCAGCGAAGCTGCAGCGCGGGAAGCGCGGCAGGCGCCGTGACCTTCGCTTCTTGAAGCGGGCAGCCTGTGGCCGCATGCGGTTGCGGCGGCCTGATAATCTTGCAGGGCGTCCTGGCGTCCGGATTTCGCCACGCAGGACGGCCTGGCCTGTTGCGCGCTTGTCTCGCGGCGGTGCCCCTGTAGGATGCTGTCTGTAAATTTTGCAGGACTGCATGCCCCGGATCGCCTCGCGTGCCAATTCCGCGCTGGTCGCGCGCCGCGCCGGCGTCTCGGTCGCCGCCGTGTCCCGTGCCTTCACCCCGGGCGCGACCATCGCGGCGGAGACGCGCCAGCGCGTGCTCGCCGCCGCCAGCGACCTCGGCTACGTCCCGCGCACGCTGCTGCGCGCCACCGTGGATGCGCCGCCGGGCGTCGGCGTCGTCATGGGCGACATGACGAACCCCTTCTTCCCCGAGATGCTCGAACGGCTCACGCTCGGCCTACGGGCGCGCGGCTACGGCGTGCAGGTGCATTGCGCCCCGCGCGGAACCGAGGTGGACGCGGTGATCCCGGACCTGTTCCGCGTGCCGCTCGCCGGCGTGCTGATGGGTTCGGCCATGCTCTCGCCGGGCCTCGCGCGGGCTTGCCGCGAGCGCGGCGTGCCGGTGGTGCTGCTCAACCGCGCCGTGCCCACGCCGGGCGTCAGCATGGTGGGCTGCGACAACCATGCCGGCGGCATGCGGGTGGCGGAGTTGTTCCTGCGCACCGGGCGGCGCCGCATCGCCTTCATGGGCGGCCGGCCGGACATCGCCTCGGGGATCGAGCGCGGCCGGGGCTTCCGCGATGCCCTCGCCGCCGCCGGCCGCACGCTGCACGCGGCGGAGGCCGGCGGCTTCTCCCATGAGGCGGCCTACGAGGCCGCGCGCCGGCTGTTCGCGCTGCCCGAACCGCCGGATGCCGTGTTCTGCGCGAACGACGTGATGGCGCTCGCCGTGCTCGACATGGCCCGCCATGTCTGCGGCCTGCGCGTGCCGGAGGACGTCTCGGTGGTCGGCTTCGACGACATCGCGATGGCGTCCTGGCCTGCCTACCGCCTCACCACCATCCGGCAGCGGACGGAGGTGATGACGGAGGAGGCGCTCGACCTGCTCGCCCGCCTCGGCGCCGCGCCGGACGCGGCCGGCATCAGCCGCCTGGTCGCGGGCGAGCTGGTGGTGCGCAGCACCACCCTGCCGGAGCAGGGAGGGCCGCATCATGGCGCCTGACGGCACCGCGCTGCCCTTCCGGGCGCTCGAGCTGCACGGGCAGGGCATCTGGCGCCGGGATCGCGTCGGCCGCGCGCTCGGCTTCATGCAGGCGCATGGACTCAACGCGCTCGTGCTGCATGAGAGCGACCTGGCGCATCACGTCGTCTATCCGCGCAGGTTCTTCGATCCGCACGCGCTGTGGCGCGACGCACCGAGCCGGCGCGGCGAGAACGCGATCTTCAACAACCGCGCCTATCTGGACTCCGTGCTCGCCATGGCCGGCGCGGCCGGCGTCGAGACCTGGGTGAACGTGAAGGAGATCGGCTTCTCCGACGAGGTTCTGGCGATGCGCCCGGAGCTGTTCAAGGACGGCGCGATCTGCCCGAGCGAGCCCTTCTGGTCCGACTACATCGCCGCCAAGACCGACGAACTGCTCGGCGACTTTCCCGGGCTTGCGGGGATCATCGTGAGTTTCGGCTCGCAGGAGAGCCGCGCCTCCCGCGCGCAGAACCGCTGCCGCTGCGCGCTCTGCGCCGGGCAGCCGCTGGAGGCGTGGTACGGCCGCATCATCGCGGCGATGCACGGGCCGGTGGCGCGGCGCGGCCGGCGGCTCGCGGTGCGCGACTTCGCCTACAAGCCCGAGGATCACGCCCCCCTCGTCGCCGCGATGCGATGCGCGCCGCCCGAGGTGGTGTTCTGCATCAAGGCGATGCCGCACGATTTCTACATCACCTTCCCCGACAACCCGGCGCTCGGCGCGCTGCCGGGCCGCACGCAATGGGTGGAGTACGACTGCCTCGGCCAGTTCTTCGGCTGGGGCGTGATGCCGTGCCTGGTGCTCGAGGACCTGGCCGCGCGCGTGCCGCGCTGGCGCGCGGCCGGCGTGAGCGGCGCGATCCTGCGCATCGAATGGGAACGCATCAACGATCTCGACGCGCTCGACAACCTCGCGGCGCTCAACCTGATCGCCGGCGCCGCGCTGATCGGCGGCGGGCCGGCACCCGATGCGGAAGCGGTGTGCCGCAACTGGCTCTGTGCGCAGGGCCATGCCGAGGCGGGTGCCGCGTGGCTGGCCGGCATCATGGCGGCGACGCTGCCGGTGGTGCGCGGCACGCTCTACACCGATGGCTTCGTGACGGCCGACAACAGCATGCTGCCCCGCAGCGTAGCGCGCGCCTGGTGGGGGGCGGAGATGCGCGACGGTCTGGCCTGCTGGGCGCCGGACCGCGCCGACGGCCTGACCCTGGACCGCGCAAGGCTGGGCGTGCTGCTCGCCGAGAAGGAGGCCGCGCTCGCGGCGGCGCAGGCGCTTGCCGCGCGGCTGCGCGCGGGCACGGCGGGGCTCGACACCGCGCTGCATGCCGTGATCCTCGCGGCCTTCCGCCATTTCGTAACCTGGGTCGAAGGCCATTGCCTGGCCGCGCGCGTATGCCTCCTCGCCCGCTTCGTCACGCAGCAGGGCGCGGCGGCGGGGCCTGCGGACATCGCGGCGCTGCGCGATGCGGTCGCCGCGCTCGAGGCGTTCGCCGCGCGCATCGCACCGCTGGCCGCGGATCCGAGCCTGCCGCATCAGGTGGTGATGCTGCTCGACCACCGGCGCGCGCGCGACACCGCGGCCGAGGGCGCGAGGGTGGCCGAGGCGCGGCCGCGCGGCTGACCTGGAGTTGCGCGGTAGCGGGTTTGCCGGACGCTCCACCCGTTGCGACGATGGAGCGAGGGCGGCGGCCCATTCTGTCCTGGCGGAGCGCATGGGTGCCCGCCGACCGCCGGTCGAAGCCATGATCGCCTTCATCGACGATCATCGGGGTGACTACACGGTCGAGCCGGTCTGCTGGGTCCTGCCGAGGCCCTTTTTGGTCGAACCCTGAGCAGACCAACGTGGTTGAAAAGCGCAGGATCTCTGGCTCTTCGTGACCCCAGAAGAGCGAAGATGAGCCGGAAATCCTCCGCCTCCGCCGCCAACACCGACCTGCGCACCTGGGCGTCCGGGCTGACGATGGGGCGCGGAGCCCGGTCCACCGGGTGACCGCAGGCCACGCGATGCGGCCGCGGCGTCCGGCTCACAGCGCCGCGGCGCGTTACGCCATGCTGCCCGCTTCTTCGTCGTTGCTCTCGGTCGGGCGCAGCATCAGCGTCGCTTCGAAGCCATCGGGCCGGCTGGTCGCGGGTGAGCGTAGGATCAGGCGGCCGCCAAGCTGGTCGGCGATCGCCTGGGCGATCGAGAGACCCAGCCCGGACCCGCCCTGGCCGCGCGTCACGAAGCGCCGCGTCAGGGTCGCCAGTTGCGCCGCAGGAACGACGGCGCCCGCATTCACCACCCGCACGCCACACTCGGGCAGCACGGCGATCTCCACGGGGGCGCCGGGCGCGCCATGCCGCAGCGCATTCTCGATCAGGTTCCTGAGCGCGATCGCCAGGGCATCGAGGTCCCCCGCCACCATCAGGCAGGGCAGCCCGCCATCGTCGAAGTGCAACCGCCCGGCGAATTCGGGCCTCGCGGAGAACTCCTCCACAAGCAGTTGCAGCGGCACCAGAAGGTCCACCGGCGCACGCCGCAGCCCAACGCCAGCTTCCGCGCGGGCGAGCTGCAGCAGTTTCTCGAGCCGCGTGCCGAGATGCTGCAGGCTTGCCGCCATCTCCTCCGCCTCGCGCCCCTCGATGCTCGCGGGGTCGAGGCGCGCCGCCAGGAGCTGCGCCTGCGCCAGCACGGCCGCCACCGGCGTGCGCATCTCATGCGCTGCGTTCGCGCTGAAGCTGCGCTCCGCCTCCAAGGCCCGGCGCAACCGGCTCAGCAGCAGGTTCACGTCGTCGCGCATGCTGGCGAGTTCCGCCGGCATCGCGCCCGCATCGAGCGGCGTGAGGTCCGCGCCGCCGCGCCGGGCGATTTCCGCGCGCAGGGCGCTGAGCGGCAGGAAGCCGCGCCGCACCGCCGGCGGGATCAGCAGCAGCGCCAGCAGCACCATCGCCAGCAGCGGCGCCAGCAGCCGCCAGAGCGTGGGCTGGATGGTGTGCGGGCGATGGTCTGGCGGCTCCGACACGCTCAGCAGGTAGCGGCCGTCAGGGCTGGGCTCGCTGTAGGTGGGCGCGCCTTCTGCGGTGCTGAACCCCACCGGCGGCCGGGGCAGGATGCGCGCCCGGTGCGAGCGCATCAGCAGCCTTCCATCCGCGTCGTAGAGCCGCCAGGTGATGTATTCGTCATGCGGCAGGCCCGCCGCGATGACGACGGTCTCGCCCTGTGCGGCGCGCGCGAGGTCCGCGGCATGTGCCTGGATCAGCTCGCCGAGCATCAGCTGTGCGGTTTCCTGGAGGATGCTGTCGAACACCTCGTTCAGCTCGCGCACCACGACCAGCGCGGCGGTCGTTGCCGCGACGATCCAGAAGCCGAGCAGCCCGGCGCCGAGCGAGAGGGCCAGCCGCCCGCCCATGCTGCGCGGCCAGCGCGGCATCACGGGCTGATCCGATAGCCGACGCCGCGCAGCGTCGCGATCAGCCCCGCGCCGAGCTTCTTGCGGATGCGGCTGACATGCACCTCCACCGCGTTGCTCTCCACCTCCTCGCCGAAGGCGTAGATCGCCTCCTCCAGCCGCTCGCGCGAGACCACCGCGCCCGGCCGTTGCAGCAGCCGCTCCAGGATCGCCCATTCGCGGGCCGTCAGCGCCACCGGGTTGCCGGCGAGGCTGGCGCGGCGTTCTTCCAAATCCAGCCGCACCTCGCCGGCCTGGAAGGCGCTGCCCGGCCTCGCGGTGGATCGCCGCGCGACCGCCTGGACCCGCGCCAGGAGCTCGCCGAGGTCGAAGGGCTTGACGAGATAGTCGTCCGCTCCGGCCTTCAGCCCCTCGATCCGGTCGGTGATCTGGTCGCGCGCCGTCAGGATGATGGCGGGCCGCCAATCTCCCCGGCCGCGCATGCCACGCAGCACATCGAGGCCGGATCCATCGGGCAGGCCGAGATCGAGCAGCACCAGCGCATGGTCGGCGGGGCGCAGCGCGGCCTCCGCCGCGGCGCCGCTGTCCACATGGTCCACCGCATGGCCGGCCAGCGCCAGGTGCTCGCGCACCGCGCGGCCCAGCGCCCTGTCGTCCTCCACCAGCAGCAGCCGCATCCGATCCCCCGCGTCAGGCTGCCGTCAGCTTGGAGGCGTATCAAGCGGGCGACGTCGGCGCTGGGGCGCCGCAACATGACAAGAAAGACATGCCATGCCGCTGCCCGCCACGAAGATGTTCCTCGTCGCTGCCAGCGCCGGTACGGGCGGCTACGCGCTGGCACCGCAGGAACCCGGCGATTTCGGCTTCGCCGTCACCGGCTATCCCACCAGCACCTGGGTCACCACGATCGGCGACGTGAACGGCGACGGCATCGTCGAGACCGTGGCCGGCGTGCCCGGCAACAGCGACCAGGTGGCGGGCGGCGGACGCATCTATGTCGAGTTCGGCCGCGCCACCGGTGGCGCCGGCAGCAAGCTCGGCGACACGCTCACATCCTTCCGCATCGATGGGGCGGTGCTGAACGACCATGCCGGCGTCTCCGTCGCAGCGATCGGCGACCAGGATGGCAACGCGCTGCCCGATCTGCTGGTCGGGGCACCGCTGGCCGCTCCCGCCGGCCTGTCGGAGGCCGGCATCGTCTATCTCGTCTGGTCCACGGGCGTCTCGGGCAGCGTTGACCTGGCGGACCTGAATGCCAGCGGTTCGGGCGAAGGCTTTGCCATCCGCGGCCAGGCCGCGGGCGACCATGCCGGTCATGCGGTGGCCGCGATCGCCGATCTCAACGGGGATGGGCGCCAGGACATCCTGGTCGGCGCGCCGGGGAACGATGCGGGTGGTGCCGAGGCCGGCGCCGCCTATGTCGTATGGGGCCGCGCCGCCGACACGACCGTGCTGCTGTCGAATGTCGCGTCCGGCACGGGCGGATTCCGCCTCATCGGCGCGGCGGCGGGCGATGCGGCGGGCAGCGCGCTCGCGGCGATCGCCGACCTCAATGGCGATGGCCTGGCCGAGATCCTGGTGGGATCGCCCGGCAGCGATGCCGGCGGCGCGGATTCCGGCGCGGTTCATGTCGTGTTCGGCAAGGCCACCGGCACTGCCGTCTCGCTCGCCGATGTCGCGCTCGGCCTGGGTGGCTGGCGCATCACCGGGGCGACCGCCGGCGAGGGGCTCGGCGGCGCCATCGCGGTGCTTGGCGATATCAACGCCGACGGGCTCGCCGACATGCTGCTCGGTGCGGTGGATCGGGCCTATGTGGTGTTCGGCAAGGCCGACACGGCGGAGATCGATCTCGCCGATGTCGCGGCCGGCATCGGCGGCTTCGCGATCCTGCCGGAGGCGGCGGGCGACCTGGCGACGCTTTCCGTCGCCGGCGGCGGCGACCTCAACCGCGACGGCATCGCGGACGTCGTGATCGGCGCGTCGCGCAATGCCGAGGGCGGCCTGGACGCGGGTGCGGTCTATGCGGTCTGGGGCGGCGCGCAGGGCATGGTGGATCTCGCCGCCGTCGCCCTCGGCGCGGGCGGGGCGAAGGTGGTGGGCAGTGCCGGCAGCCTCACCGGCAGCAGCGTCGCCATCGCGCCCGACATGAACGGCGACGGCGCGGCCGATCTCGTGATCGGCTCCGCCGGCCTGGCGCGTGAGGCGGTGACCGTCCTCTACGCCCCCGCCGCCTGGCAGCCGGACCTCAATGCCTACGGCACGAACGGCGCGGATATGCTCGGCCTGGGCGATGGAGGCGCGCATCCGATCTCCGAAGGCGCGGACAGCATCTACGCGCTCGGCGGTGCCGATTCGGTGGTGGCCGCGGGTGGCGACGATCTGCTGGATGGCGGCGCGGGCGCCGATACGCTGGCGGGCGGCACGGGCAACGACCTCTACGTCGTGGACGCGACCGCCGATCGCGTGGTCGAAGCCGCCGGCGAGGGTGCCGACACCGTGCTCGCCGCGGCGAGCTTCGTGCTGCCCGCGGAGGTCGAGGCGCTGCGCCTGGTCACCGCCGGCCGCGTCGGCACGGGCAATGCCGGCGACAATGCGCTGGTCGGCACCGCCGGTGCCGACACGCTGCGCGGCGCGCTCGGCGCCGACACGCTGCTCGGCGATGCCGGGCATGATTCGCTCGATGGCGGCGGCGGTGCCGACAGCCTGGTGGGCGGTGCCGGCAACGACCTCTATGCGATCGACGATGCCGGCGACGTGGTGCTGGATTCGGCCGGCGCCGACACCGTCGTCGCGAGCCTGGACCACACGCTGGGTGCGGATATCGAGGCGCTGCTGCTCGCCGGTGCCGCGCATCGCGGCACCGGCAATGCGCTCGCCAACGGCATCACCGGCGGCGCGGGCGGCGATACGCTGGCGGGCCTCGGCGGCGCCGATACGCTCACCGGCGGCGCCGGTGACGATGCCTATACCGTCGAGGATGCCGGCGACCGCGTGATCGAGATCGCCGGCGGTGGCGCGGACACCGTCACGGCGCTGCTCGACCACAGCCTGGCGGGCGAGGTCGAGGTGCTGGTTCTCGCCGGCGCGGCGCATCGGGGCACCGGCAATGGTCTGGCGAACCGCCTGCTCGGCACGGATGGCGCCGACACGCTGGATGGCGGGCTGAACGCGGATACGCTGGAGGGCGGCGCGGGCGACGACCTCTATCTGCTGGACCATGCGGGCGATGTCGTGCTGGAGGCGGCCGGCGGCGGCCATGACGTGGTGCGCGCCTCGGTCGGCGTCACGCTGGGCGCGGAATTGGAGGACCTCGTCCTCACCGGCCTCGGGCTTGCCGGCACCGGCAATGCGAAGGCGAACGCGATCACCGGCGGGGCCGGCGCGGATACGCTGGATGGTGCGGCGGGCGCCGATACGCTGACCGGCGCCGGCGGCAACGACCTCTACCGGCTGGATGATGCCGCCGATGTCGTGGTCGAGGCCGTTGGCGGCGGCGCCGACACGGTCATCGCGACCGTCGATGCCACGCTCGCCCAGGAGGTCGAGGCGCTGGCGCTGGAGGGCGCCGCTCGGCACGGCACCGGCAATGACGCCGCCAACCTGCTGCGCGGCAGCGCCGGCGACGACCTGCTGGAGGGCCTGCTCGGCGCCGACACGCTGGACGGTGCGGCCGGCGCGGACACCATGGCGGGCGGCGACGGCAACGACACCTATCTCATCACCGACCCCGGCGACGTCGTGATCGAGCTACCTGGCGAGGGGTTCGATACCGTCGTCGTCTCGACCGACTGGACGCTCGGCCTCGGCATCGAGGGCGTGCAGCTGCTTGGCAGCGGCCATGCCCTGACCGGCAATGCCGAGCACAACGTGCTGAGCGGCAATGCCGGCAGCGACACGCTGGATGGCGGCGGCGGCGACGATGTCGGGCTTGGCGGCGATGGCGACGACGTTCTGATCTGCACGGATGGCCACGACACGCTCTCGGGCGGTTCGGGCGACGACCGCTTCGAGATCCACGGCGGCGGCGGCGGCCATGTCGAGGATTTCCTCGGCCATGACACGATCGATGCCAGCGACGCCACCGGCGACTGCTCGATCGACCTGTCGGGCGAGGGCGCCAGCACCATCGACGGCGAGAGCTGCGATCTCGGCCAGGGCGGCAGCGCCGCGGGGCCGCTGGACCTGCAATTCCTGCAGGATCTCACCGGGTCCTTCGCCGACGACATCGCCAATGTGCGCGTGCTCGTGCCGCAGATCGTGGCCGCGTTGCAGGCGGTGCAGCCGGACAGCACCTTCGGCGTCTCGACCTTCCGGGACAAGCCGTTCGGCGGCTTCGGCGCGGCGGGCGACTGGGTGTACCGGCAGGAGCTCGGCCTTTCCACCAACACCGCCGCGCTGACCGGCGCCTACACCGGCATGGTCGCCAACAACGGGCTCGACGGGCCGGAATCGCAGATCGAGGCGCTGATGCAGCTGGCGCTGCACGTCACCGATATCGGCTTCCGCACGAACTCCGCGCGCTTCGTGGTGCTGTTCACCGACGCGCCGTTCCATGTCGCGGGTGATGGCCTGGCCGCCGGCATCCCGCTGCCCAACAACGGCGACGGCGTGATGGACGGCACGCCACCCGGCACCGGCGAGGATTATCCCGCCATCGCGCAGCTCAAGGCGGCGCTGGAAGCGGCCAACATCATCCCCGTCTTCGCCGTTGCCGGCGGCAACGACCCGGCCTACCGCAGTCTCGTGACGCAGCTCGGGCGCGGCGCGGAGGTCACGCTCACGGCCGACAGTTCCAACGTCGTCGCCGCCATCACCGCCGGACTGACCGCGGTGACGCGCACCACGATCGAGGATTGCTGGGGCGGCGGCGGCGCCGACAGTGTCAGGGGCAATGCCGCGGACAACCGGCTGGAGGGCCGCGGCGGCGATGATTCTCTGGCCGGCGCGGATGGAAGGGATGCGCTGGCTGGCGGCCTCGGGCATGACCGGCTCGATGGCGGCGCTGGCGCCGACACGATGGAGGGCGGCGGCGGCAACGACATCTATGTCGTGGACGATGACGGCGACTCGGTGGTGGAATCCGCCGCCGGGAGCGGCGGCCGCGACACGGTCGAGGCGCATCGCGACTGGACGCTGACGGCCGGACTGGAAGGGCTGGTCCTGGCCGGCGCGGCGACGCATGGCATCGGAAATGCCGGCGCCAACCGCATCCAGGCCGGCGCCGTCGGCGCCTGGCTCGAAGGGCTCGGCGGCGTGGATGTGCTGACCGGCGGCGCGGGCGCCGATACGCTCGATGGCGGCACCGGCGCGGATCGCATGACCGGTGGCGCCGGCAACGACCTCTACCGCGTGGACGCGGCCGGCGACCTCGTCATCGAATCCGGCGGCAGCGCCGGCGGCGCCGACACGGTGGCGGCATCGCTCGACTGGACGCTCGGCAACGGCCTGGAGGGATTGCGGCTGCTCGGTGGCGCCACGCACGGCATCGGCAATCTGCTGGTCAACATGATGCAGGCCAACGACCTCGGGAGCTGGTTGGAAGGGCTCGCGCGCAACGACGTCCTGGTCGGCGGGCTCGGCGCGGATACGCTGGATGGCGGCACCGGCATCGACCGGATGACCGGCGGCGCCGGGGATGACTTCTATATCGTGGACGACGCGCATGACCTCGTGACCGAGGCGCCGGGCGGTGGCCTCGACACGGTGCTCGCAGGCCTGTCCTACACATTGCGCGCCGCCGTCGAGGTGCTGCGCCTGACCGGCACGGCGCTGGCAGGAACGGGGAACGCCGAGAACAACCTGATCGAGGGCAACGCGCTCGGGAACCTGCTCTCCGGCCTGCGCGGCGCCGATACCCTGAACGGCGGCGATGGCGCGGATACGCTGGTCGGCGGCACGCAGGCGGACCTGCTTTCCGGCGGTGCGGGCGCGGACGTGTTTCTCTTTGGCAGCCTCGGCGATCGGGGTGACGTGATCACGGACTATGCGTCCGACGAGGACGCGCTGGCGATGTCGGCCGCGGGGTTCGGCGGCGGACTTGCCGCCGGCATGGCGATCGACGTCCCCGAGCGGTTCGTGGCGAACACGACCGGTGCGGCGACCGCAGCGGCGGGGACCGGTCAGTTCATCTATGAGACGGACACGCTGAGACTGTGGTTTGACGCGGATGGCGTCGGTGCGGCGGTGGCGCGGGCGCTGCTCACGTTCGCGGTGGCGCCGGCGGGCTTCAGCGGCAGCGAGATCATCATTGTCGCGTAGTGCCCGACACGACGCGTCCCGTCATCGCCGGCGTCGCCGTGCCGCGCGCGCCGGTCAGTGGACCGGGCGGGCGCGGGACCGCCGGAGGCAGGCGAGGCCGGGGCGGATCAAGTCACGCAGCGTTGCGGTGGGCGCGCAGCCATCCCAGCAGCAGCGCATTGAACACGCCGGGCTTCTCCACATTCGGCAGATGCCGCGCGCCCTTGACCAGTTCGAAACGGCCATCCGGCACCAAACGCGCGATCCGCTCTCCCTCGGCCGGCGGCACCGCGTGGTCATGCTCGCCGCAGATCACCAGCGCCGGAAGATCGAGCGCGGGCAGGCGCGCGACATGGCTGAAGGCGCTGATCGCCTCGGCGCAGCCGGCATAGCCCTCGGCCGGCGTCGCGGCGATGGTGGCTGCGATCTCCGCCGAGCGCGCCGGGTTCGCGGCGCGATACGCCTCGGTCAGCCAGCGCTGCATCGTCGCATCGGCGATCGGCGCGCAGCTGCCGGCGGCGCGCACCGCGCGGATGCGCGGGCCCCAGATCCCGGCCGCGTCGGGCAGCGATTCCGGCAGCGCATCGCAGATCACGATGGAGCGCAGCAGCCCCGGATGATCGAGCGCGAGCGCCTGCCCGCTCATCCCGCCGAGCGAGAGCCCGACATAATCCACCGGCCCGAGCGCCAGCGACCGCAGCACGAAGGCGAGGTCGTCGCCGAGCCCCGCCATCGCATAAGGCCCCGCCGGCGCCGCGCTGCCGCCATGGCCGCGCAGTTCGATCCGGAGCACGCCGAAGCCGGCCGCGAGCAGCGCCGGCACCTGCTCCGCCCACATCGTCATGTCGGCGGCGAGCGAATGCACGAGGCACACCACGCGCTCGCGCGGGCCGAGAAGGTCGGCGTGCAGCCTGAGGCCGTCGCGGAGGAACAGCATCAGTCGATCTGGACGTTGATGGCGCGCACGATGCCGCGCCAGCTGTCCACCTCGCGCGCAACATAGGCGTTCACCTGCGCGACGTCGCCGCCGATCGGCTCGAAGCCCTGCTGCGCGAGGCGCTGCTGGAAGGCGGGCAGCGCCAGCACGCGGGTGATGTCGGCATTCACCTTCGCCAGGATCTCCGCCGGCACGCCGGCCGGGAACATCACTGCCACCCAGGCCACGTCCACGATCGGCGCGAAGCCCGCTTCGGCGACCGTCGGCACCTCCGGCATGGCGCCGTTGCGCCGCTCGCTGGTCACGGCGAGGCCCCGCGCCTGGCCCGACTGCACCTGCGCCACCGCGGACGGCAGGGAGGTCGCGACCATGTCGATGCTGCCCGCGAGCAGCGCGAGCATCGCCGGCCCGGCGCCGGTATAGGGCACGTGCTGCGCATCCGCGCCGCCCTCGCGCTTGAAGAACAGCTCGGCCGAGAGATGCGCGGCGACGCCGACCCCGGCCGTGCCGTAGTTCACCGGCCGCCGCCGCGCCGTCTCCAGCAGGTCGCGCATGGAGCGGATCGGGCTGTCGGCACGCACCACGAACAGGTTCGGCGTGCCGGCGATGACGGAGGCGACGCGGAACTCCTCCGGCCGATAGCCGGGATTGCGCGACAGCGTCGGATTGATCGCGAAGGCGCCGGTGGTGACGAGGGCGGTGTAGCCATCCGCCGCGGCGCGGGCGATCTGCTGCGCGGCGATGTTGCCGCCCGCGCCGCCGCGGTTCTCCACCACCACGGGCTGGCCCCAGATGGGCCCGAGCTGCTCGGCGAGCGCGCGGCCGATCAGGTCGGCGAAGCCGCCGGGCGCGAAGGCGACGACGAAGCGGACATTGCGCTGCGGCCAGGCCGTCTGCGCGCGCGCGCCGAAGGCCGGCAGCGCGCAGGCCGCGCCCAGCATGATCCTGCGTGTCGTCATGGCGATCTCCCCCGTTCGAGCCGGGCGGCGTGTAGAGGGAGCGCCCCGGGGCGGCAACCGGGGCGCCGGTTGACGGGGCTGGCGCCCGATGGCTAGATGTCGACAGCCGACAACCGACGGGGTCTCGATGCAGGGCAGCCAGGACTACGCCGCCGATCCGCGCAACGAGACGGTGAAGGTCTTCGTCAACGGCGCCCTCGTGCCGCGCGACCAGGCGAGCGTCTCGGTCTTCGATGCCGGCTTCATCTGCGGCGACGGCGTCTGGGAAGGCATCCGCCTGCATCGCGGCCGCCTCGTCTTCCTCGAGGCGCATCTCGATCGGCTGATCGCCGGCGCGCGCGCCATCGCGCTCGATCCCTGCCCCACCGGCGCCGAAGTCGCCGCCGCGATCCGGGCGACGCTCGAGGCCAATGGGATGACGGATGGCGTGCATCTGCGCGTCATGCTCACCCGCGGGCTCAAGCGCACGCCGAACCAGGATCCGCGCAACGCGCTCGGCCGGCCCAGCCTCGTCATCGTCGCGGAGTGGAAGCAGCCGAGCACAGCGATCATGTCGCGCGGCCTGGCACTCGCGACCTCGGCCATCCGCTGCTCGCCGGCCGACATGTTCGACATGCGGCTCAATTCGCACAGCCGGCTGAACCTGATCACCGCGCTGCTCCAGGCGATCGCCGCCGGCGCGGACGAGGCGCTGATGCTCGACCCGCAGGGCTTCGTCTCCTCCTGCAACGCGACCAACTTCTTCTTCGTGCGCGGCGGCGAGGTCTTCACCTCCACCGGCAGCCATTGCTTCCACGGCATCACGCGCGGCCATGTCATCGCGCTCTGCCGCGCCCATGGCATCCCCTGCCATCTCGGCAACTTCACGCTGCACGAGGCCTATCAGGCCGAGGAGGCCTTTGTCACCGGCACCTTCGGCGGCGTCACGCCGGTGCGCAGCCTGGACGGCCGCGCGCTGCCCGCGGCACTGCCTGGGCCCGTCACCGCGCGCCTCGCCGCGCTCTACGCCGCGCTCAAGGATACGGAGGCTGCGGGATGAGCGTCGCGCCGGAGGCCGCGCCATGAGCGTTGCGCCGATCCCCCGCCTCACGCTGCGCGAGCACGCCGCGACGGCGCTGCGGGATGCCGTGCTGTCCGGCCGGCTCGCGCCCGGCGCGCCCGTGGTGGAGGTGACGCTGGCGCGCGATCTCGGCATCAGCCGCGCGCCGCTGCGCGAGGCGATCCGGGAGCTGCTCGAGGACGGGTTGCTGGTGCAGCCCCGCGCCTGGGCGGGCGTGACCGTGGCGCCGCTCGATGCGCGCGTCGCGACCGAGCTCTACACGCTCCGCACCGCCCTCGAACTCTTCGCCTTCGAGCAGCTCTGGGACCGGCGCGACGCCGCCTTCCGGCGCGAGCTCAGGCGCCGCCACGCCGTGCTGACCGCGGCGATCGACGCCGGGGACGACCCCGCCTCGATCCAGGCCGAGCTCGCACTGCACGGCCTGGCCTACGAGGCGGCGGGCCATGGCCTGCTGCTCGATGCCTGGGTCAGGCTGCGCGGCCGGCTCTGCCTCTACTGGGCGGCGCATCACCGCGCGCATGGCATGCGCGGCCCGCGGCGCGACGCGCATGACGACTATGTCCGCCACGCCCTCGGCGCCGATCTCGCGCCGATGCGCGCCGAACTCAGCGTCCACATGCAGCGGGGCCTCGCGACCGTGCTCCGCTTCATCGCATCAGAGGAGGCCAAAGCATGAGCACCCGCCTGACCCGCCGCGCCCTGCTGGGCGCCGCCACGCTGCTCGCGGCGCCTGCCGTCGCGCAGACCTTCCCGACCCGGCCGATCCGCTTCATCTGTCCCTTCCCCGCCGGCGGCATCGTGGACCTGGTGATGCGGACCCATACCGAGGAACTCGCCGCCGAGCTCGGCCAGTCCGTGGTGATCGATGTCCGCACCGGCGCGGGCGGGCTGATCGGCTCGCAACAGCTCCACCAGGCGGCACCGGATGGCCACACCTGGCTGATGGCCTCGCTCGGCAACCTCGTCGGGCCGATCCTGACGCCCTCCCCGGGCTTCCATCCGGTCGAATCCGTCCAGGGGCTCTCGCTCGTCTCGCACAGCGTCTCGGTCGTCGTGGTGCGCGGTGACTCGCCGGCGCGGAGCATGCAGGAGTTCGCGGCGCTGGCGAAGGCGCGGCCGGGCGCGCTCAACTATCTCCGCTCCGGCCCCGGCACCTTCTCGCACATCTCGATGGAACTGATGCAGCGCGTGCTCGGCTTCCAGGTGACCGCCGTGGATTATCGCGGCCTGCCGCCCGGCATCGTGGACCTCCTCGCCGGCCGGCTCGATGTCGCGGTGCTCAGCACGGGCCTCGTCAGGCAGCATGTCGCGGAGGGGCGGATGCGCGCGCTGGCGGCCATCGGTTCCACCCGCTCGCCCGATTTCCCGGACCTGCCGACGCTGACCGAGCAGGGCTTCGCCGAGGCGAACATGGACAGCTGGTACATCGCCCTCGCCCCGCGCGGCCTGCCCGCCCCGGTGCTGGAACGCATCCACAGCGCCTACACGAAGGTGCTCTCGATGCCCACCGTGCAGCAGAAGCTGCGCGGCGTCGGCACCATCCCGGCCGCGACGCTACCGCCGGCCGCCGAGGTCCAGGCCTATCTCGGGCGCGAGCACGCGAAGTTCGAGCGGCTGATCCGCGAGGCCAACATCACCGCGGGCTGACGCGCCATGTCCCTGCTGCTGCGCGGCGGCGCCGTCCTCGATGTCGGGGCCGGCGCGCTGCGCCGCGCCGATGTGCTGGTGGAGGGCGCGCGCATCGCCGCCGTGGAGGCGGGGCTTGCGCCGCCGGCCGGCGCGCGGGTGGTGGAGCTCGGCGGCCGCACGGTCATGCCGGGGCTGATCGACTGCCACGCGCATGTCTGCGCCGACGGCATGGTGCCCTATCCGACGCTGTTCCCCTTCCTCGTCGCCGCGCGCGCGGCGAAGCTGCTGAAGGAAACGCTGCTGCGCGGCTTCACGACGCTGCGCGACATGGGCGGCGCCGATGCCGGGCTGCGCCGCGCGGTGGAGGAGGGGCTGTTCCCCGGGCCCCGCCTCTTCGTCTCCGGCCGGCCGCTCAGCCAGACCGGCGGGCATGGCGACATGCGCAACCCCGCCGATGCCTGCCCCGCCTGCGCGCTGCGGTCGGAGGCCAACATGATGGTCGTCGCCGACGGCGTGGACGAAGTGCGCCGCGCCGCGCGGGAGGAGATCCGCCGCGGCGTGGACCAGATCAAGATCATGGCCTCGGGCGGCGTCTCCTCCCCCGCCGATCCGGTGGACTACGACCAGTACAGCGACGAGGAGATCGCGGCCGCGGTGGACGAGGCGCGCCGCGCCGGCCGCTACGTCGCCGCGCATGCCTACATGCCGAGCGCGATCGCGCGCGCCGCGGCGCTCGGCGTGCGGACGATCGAGCACGGCAACTTCCTCGATGAGGCGGCCGCCGCCGCGATGGCCGCGCGCGGCGCGATCCTGGTGCCGACGCTCGTCGTCTATCGTCGTGTCGTGCGGCACGCCGCCGAGGTCGGCATCTCCGCCTTCCATCTGGAGAAGGCGAAGGAGGTGCTGGCGACGGGCACGCGCTCGCTCGCCATTGCGCAGCGGGCCGGCGTCCGGATGGCGCTCGGGACGGACCTGTTCCGCGCGCCGAAGCAGTACCAGGCGGAGGAGCTGCTGATCCGCGCCGAGGCGCTGCCGCCGGCCGAGGTGCTGCGCCAGGCGACGCTGCACGGCGCCGAGGTGGTGCGCGCCGCCGACCGGCTCGGTCAGGTCGCGCCCGCCTTCCTGGCCGACCTGCTGGTGGTGGATGGCGACCCGCTGGCCGATCTCGGCCTGCTCCAGGACCAGGGCGCGCATCTGTCGCTGATCCTGAAGGGCGGGGAAGCCGTGAAGGACCGGCTCGGCGCGGCCTGACGCGGCCGCTGGACGGGGTTCCCCCTCGCAGCCTATGGCTCGCGCATGAGCCAGACGAACCAGCGCATCCTGCTCGCCCGCCGCCCCGCCGGCGCCCCCGTGCCCGAGGATTTCGCCTTCGACGAGGTGCCACTGCCATCCCCCGCGGAGGGCGAGGTGCTCGTCGCGCATCGCTTCCTCTCGCTCGATCCCTATCAGCGCGGGCGGATGGACGATGCGAAATCCTACGCGGCGCCGGTCGCGCTCGGCGCGGTGATGGAATGCCAGGCGGTCGGCCAGGTCGCGGCCAGCCGCGATCCGCGCTTCCGCGAAGGCGACTGGGTGGTCGGCGGCTTCGGCTGGCAGACCCATTCGCTGCGCCCGGGCAAGGCGCTGATCCCGCTCGAACCCGCCGAGGCGCCGCCCTCCACCGCGCTCGGCGTGCTCGGCATGCCGGGGCTGACGGCCTGGGTCGGGCTCCGGGACATCGGCGAACCGAAGGCCGGCGAGACGCTGGTGGTCTCGGCCGCCTCGGGCGCGGTCGGGCAGGTGGTGGGGCAGCTCGGGAGGATCGCCGGCTGCCGCGTGGTGGGCATCGCGGGCGGCGCAGCGAAATGCGCCTTCCTGCGCGAGGAGCTCGGCTTCGACGCGGCGGTGGACCACCGCGGGGACCTCGCCGCCGGGCTCGACGCCGCCTGCCCGGGTGGCGTGGATGTCTACTGGGAGAATGTCGGCGGTGCGGTGCAGGCGGCGGTCTTCCCGCGCCTCAATTCCTTCGGCCGGATGGTGATGTGCGGCATGATCGCGCAGTACAACACGGCCGCCGGCGCCGCGGCGCAGGGCGCGCCGCCCGGCCCCAATCTCGGCCCCGTGGTCCGCAAGCGGCTGCGCATCCAGGGCTTCATCGTCAGCGACACGGGCTGGGCGCGCTACCCCGCCTTCCGCGCCGAGATGCTCGGTCACATCGCCGCCGGCAGGCTGCGCTGGAAGGAGGATGTGGTGCGCGGGCTCGAAGCCGCGCCGGCTGCCTTCATCGGCCTGCTCGAGGGCCGCAACTTCGGCAAGCTGGTCGTCGCGCTTGACCGAGGCCAAGCGGACAAAGAAGCGACCTGCGGCCGGCATCAGCCGGCCGAGGCCGCGAATGCGGCCCGCGGCGCATGCCGCGAAGCCAAGCGCCGGAGGCGCGCCGGCGTCTGAGGGACGAAGGTGAAACCTTCGTCCGCCCGGTATGACGCGGCGGCAGACGCGGCACTCGCTGCCCGGCTTGCCGGGCATCGCGTGCTGCTCTGCGCTGGGCTGTTCGGCGAGGTGATCCAGGGGCTTCGCATCGACTACATGGGCACGCAGTTCGCGTGGCTCGCGCGCATCTGCCCCGGCACCGCGCGCGTGCCGCTGCCCACCGCCGCGCCCGTCGCCGCCAATGCCGCGCGCATCGCGGAGACGGTGCTGGCCGAGCCCTCGCCCGTGCTGCTGCTCGCGCACAGCAAGGGGGGCCTGGAGGCGCTCTCGGCGCTGCTGATGCCAGGTGTCGCCGCGCTCTGCCGCGGCTTCGTCGCGCTGCAATCGCCCTTCGGCGGCTCTCCGGTGGCCGATCTCGCGCTCGCCTTCGGCCCGCTGCGCGATCTGGCGGACCGCGCGCTGCGCCTGGCGCGGCTCGGCGATGGCGAGGGGCTGGCCGACCTCACCTGCGCCGCACGCGGCCCCTGGATGGCGGACCATGCGCCGGCGATCGCCGCGCTCACCGCCCGCCTGCCGGTCGCGAGCCTCGCCACGCGGCTGCCGGCGCGCCCCGGCTGGCGGGACCAGGCCTATCTCGCGCTGGCCACCTGGATGCAGCGCGAGGGCCACGGGCCGAGCGACGGGGTCGTGCCGGTCGCCTCCACCGTGCTGCCCGGCGCCCGGCACGCGGTGCTGGAGGGCGGCCACCGCGCGCTGGTCGCCGCCGGACCGGGCCGCGACCCGGTCGCGCTGCTGCGCGCCGAGCTCGCGGCCCTGCTGCCCGAGGCTACTCCTTCGCCACCTCCACCATGACGAGTTCGGCATCCTCGCTGGCGGTGATGGCGATCTCCTTCTCGTCCACGATCGCCGCGCCGTCGCGGGCACCGAGGGCCTTGCCGTTCACCGTGACGGCGCCCTTCGCCGGCACGAGATACGCGGCGCGGCCCTCGGCGAGCGTCTGCGTCAGGGTCTGCCCCGCCTTCAGCGTCGCGGCCATCACCGCGCCGTTGACGTTGAGCGGCAGCGCGCCGTTCCCGGCATCCTGCGGGCGGCCGGAGGCCAGCACCTCGAAGCCCGCCTCGCGCGCGGCCTTGGGGAACTGCTTCGCACCCCAGTTGGGCTTCGCGCCGCGGCGGTCGGGGATGATCCAGATCTGGAAGATCTTCGTCGTCTCCGGCTCCAGGTTGTATTCGGAATGCACGACGCCGGTGCCGGCGGACATGATCTGCACGTCGCCGGCCTCGGTGCGGCCTTCGTTGCCCATGCTGTCCTTGTGGGTGATCGCACCCTCGCGGACATAGGTGATGATCTCCATGTCGCGGTGCGGATGCGGATCGAAGCCGGTGCCGGCCGCGATCTCGTCATCGTTCCACACCCGGAGCCGCCCCCAGTTGGTGCGCGCCGGGTCGTGGTAGCTGGCGAAGGAGAAATGGTGGCGGGCCTTGAGCCAGCCATGGTTCGCGCCGCCGAGGCTCGCGAAGGGTCGGATCTCGATCATCGGGCAATCTCCCAGGGGCCGGCCGGGGGGCCGGGCCGTTGGGCGGAGAGATAGGCGGCCCGGCGCGGTTCCGCAGCCGCCCGCAACCGATTGCCGCCATTCAGCCCGGTGATGGCGCGCCCGTCACCGGCACATCAGGATCGGCAGGTCCGCATTCTCGAGCACATGCCGCGTCACGCCGCCCAGGATCAGCTGGCGCAGGCGCGAATGGCTGTAGGCGCCCTGGCACATCAGGTCGGCGCCGAAATCCCGCGCCGCGCCGAGCAGCGCCGCCCCCACCTCCCGCGTCTGCGGCTTGAAGGGGACGAGCTCGGCCTCGATCTCGTGCCAGCGGAGATAGGCCTGCAGCCCCTCCGCGGCCGGGCCGCGGCGCTGATAGGCATCCGAGCAGAGGATGCGCACCGCCTGCGCGCGATGCAGCCAGGGCAGCGCCGCCGCCACCGCCGCCGCGCTCTCCGCGCTGCCGTTCCACGCCACGGCGACCCGCGTGCCGATGGTCGCCGGCGGCTCGCGCGGCGCGATCAGCACCGGGCGGCCGGAATCGAACAGAACGGCATGGAGCGCGTCGGAGGAGCTCACATCCTCCTCCGCCTCCGGGTGCGGCACGATCGCCATGTCGAACAGCCGCGACTGCTGCGCGACCAGATCCTCCTCGCGGCCCGAGACGGTCTCGAAGCTGATCGTGACGCCCGGCAGCTTGGCCGCGGTATTGGGATCGGAGGCGAGCGTCAGGTCGCCATGCGTCGCGGCGAACTTGTCGAACAGCTCGCGCACGCGGCCCGCGCGCTCGCCGCTCTCGCGTTCGGTCGCGGCCATCATCTCCTCGATCATCGCGCCGGAGAGGCCTTCGCCGGCCAGCGGCGCGACGTCGCGCGCATCGACCCGCACATGCAGGCAATGCAGATGCGCACTCCAGATGCGCGCCACGGCGAGCGCCGTGGCCAGCGCCGCCTCACCCGCGGCAGTGCCGGTGAGCGGCAGCAAGAGGCGACGATAACCCATCGCGCCCTCCTTTCCAGAAGCCTTCCCTGGGCAACATTATGGCGCGCCGGCATCCCGCTTCAACCCCACGAGGCGCAGCGCGGTGCCGAGCGGATCGCCGGACGCATCCACGCGCACCCAGTCGAGCGCACCGGGATCGGCGCGCGCGGCGCGTTCCATCACCTCGACCGTCGCATCCGACGCGTCGCCGCGCCGCGCGGCCACGCGCGCGCGCAGCACGTCGAGCGGCGCTTCCAGCCAGAGGCCGAGGAAGGGCGCGGCGCCGGCCGCCTCGCGCGCCGCGGCGCGCATCGCAGGATCGAGGAAGACCGCATCGAGTACCACCGGATATCCGGCCGCGAGCGCGGCGCGCGCGGCGGCGAACATCTCGGCATGGACCGCGCGGCTCTCGGCCTCGGCATAGGCCGATTCCGGCAGGCGCTGCTCCGGCGCCAGGCCCGCGCGGCGCTTGCGGATCTCGTCGCTGCGCAGATGCAGCGCGCCGGGTGCGGCACCGATCCGCGGCGCGAGCTGGCGCGCGAGCCAGGTCTTGCCGGTGCCCTGCACGCCGCCCACCGCGACGAGGCGTGGCGGCACGGGCGCGAGGAAGCGCTCCGCGGCGTCGAGATAGGGCAGCCCGTCGCGGCCGCGCGCCGGCTCGAGCTTGGCGCGGACCAGCGCGCGCTGCGCCAGCCAGAAGGGCAGCGCGGGCAGCAGGCCGATATCGGCATTGCGCGCCAACACCCGGTTCATCACCCGGTTCGCCGCCTGCCGAGAGACCTTCACATCGAGGTCCATCAGCAGGAAGGCGAGCTCGTAGCCCACATCCACGCGCGCCAGCGCCTCGTCGAACTCCAGCGCGTCGAAGGCCACCGGGTGGCCGTCCCACAGGCAGAGATTGCCGAGATGCAGGTCGCCATGGCAGCGGCGGACGAAGCCGCGCGCGGCGCGTTCGGCCAGCAGCGGCGCGATGGCGTCGAGCCGCGCGCGCATCGCATCCGCCATCGCCGCGACGCGCGCGGGATCGAGCCCCGCGTCCAGGCAGCCGGCGATGTTGCCCTCCAGCACCACGCGCATCCGCGCCGCGCTGTCCACGCCAGGCGCCGGCGGCGCATCCCGCAGCAGGGCGAAGACCGTATCCGCCAGCGCATCGAGCAGCGGCGCATCCAGCCCGCCGCGCGCCGCGACCGCATCCAGGAAGTCGCCGGGCGGGATCGGCGCCATCCGCAGCACCCACTCCACCGCCGCGCCCTCTCCGCCGAGCCGGAGCGCGCCATCGGCGCCGCGCGTGACGGGCAGGACTTCGCGGTAGATGCCCGGGGCGTTGGGCCGGTTCAGTTCGAGTTCCCGCCGGCAGAAGCGCTCGCGCGCGGCGAGCGGGCCGTGGTCCACGAAGGGCAGCGTGACCGCCTTCTTGAGCTTGAAGGCGTCCTCGGGCCCGACATAGACGGCCGAGATATGCGTCTCGATCGGCGCCGCGCCGGTGATCTGCGCAAGCAGCGCGGCGACCTCGGCCTGCTGCGCCGGGATGGTCACGGGTAGAGCAGCTCCAGCTCCCACCCCTGGCTGCCGCGATGAAATACTCGCCGCTCATGCAGCCGGAAGGGCATGTCGCGCCAGAACTCGATACGCGAAGGCAGCAGGCGGAAGCCGGACCAGTGCGGCGGGCGGGGAATCTCGCCCAGGCCGAATTTCAGCGTGTACTCCGCCACCGCCTTCTCGAGCGCCCAGCGCCCCTCCAGCGGCCGCGACTGGCGCGAGGCCCAGGCGCCAATCCGCGACCCCCGCGCGCGGGAGGCGTAGTAGGCATCGGCCTCCTCGGCGGCGACCGCCTCGACCGGCCCCTCGACCCGCACCGAGCGTTGCAGCGACTTCCAGTGGAAGCACATCGCGGCGAAGGGGTTGGCGGCCAGCTCGCCGCCCTTGCGGCTTTCGAGGTTGGTGTAGAAGACGAAGCCGCGCGCATCGAGCCCCTTCAGCAGGACCATCCGCGCCGAGGGCCGGCCATCCGGCGTCGCGGTCGCCAGGCACACGGCGTTCGGATCGTTCGGCTCGCTCGCCGTCGCCTCCTGCATCCAGGCGGCGAAGAGGGCGAAGGGATCCTCGGTCGCGGGGCCGCGTGCGGGCTGGTCCACCATCTTTCTCCTGGGGCCGCGGGGCGGGGCGCATCTTGCTCCCGCTGGGGGCATGTGCCATCCCGACCTGGCCCCCGCAACCTGCCGCCGGTCCCTCCATGCCCAACGCCGACCCACAAGAAGCCGAAGCGCCCGTGCCGACCGGGACGCTGATGGCCGGCAAGCGCGGCGTGGTGATGGGGGTGGCGAATGACCGCTCCATCGCCTGGGGCATCGCCCGCGCGGTGGCGGCGCAGGGGGCGGAGCTGTGCTTCACCTACCAGGGCGAGGCGCTGGAGAAGCGCGTCCGTCCGCTGGCGCAGGAGGTGGGCGCGAAGCTCGTGCTGCCCTGCGACGTCACCGACGAGGCCAGCATGGATGCGGTGTTCGCGCGGGTGGCGGCGGAGTGGGGCGGGCTCGATTTCGTGGTCCATGCGATCGGCTTCGCCGACAAGCAGTATCTGCGCGGCCGCTACATGGACACGCCGCGCGCGGCCTTCCTCCAGGCGATGGACATCAGCGTCCATTCCTTCGTGGCCGTGGCGCAGCGCGCCGTGCCGCTGATGAAGCCGGGCGGCACCCTGCTGACGATGAGCTACCTGGGCGCGGAGCGCGTGACGCCGCACTACAACGTCATGGGCGTGGCCAAGGCCGCGCTGGAGGCGTCCGTGCGCTACATGGCGGCCGATCTGGGTGGCGCGGGCATCCGGGTGAACGCGATCAGCGCCGGCCCGATCAAGACGCTGGCCGCGAGCGGGATCGGCGATTTCCGCTACATCCTGAAGTGGAACCAGCTCAACGCGCCGCTCGAGCGCAACGTGACGATCGGCGATGTGGGCGGCGCGGGGCTCTATCTGCTGAGCGACCTCTCCTCGGGCGTGACCGGGGAGGTGCATCACGTGGATTGCGGCTACCACGTGGTGGGGATGAAGAACCCCGACGCGCCGGATATCGCGACGGTCTAGGCGTTTCTCCCTCCCCCGCAGGCGGGGGAGGGTCGGGGTGGGGGTTCGAGGCTCGGCGCCAGATGTCACACAACAGCTTCGGTCACCTCTTCCGTGTCACCACCTGGGGCGAGTCCCACGGGCTCGCGATCGGTTGCGTCGTGGATGGCTGCCCGCCGCGCATCGCGCTGACCGAGGCCGACATCCAGCCCTTCCTCGACAAGCGCCGCCCGGGCCAGTCGAAATTCGTCACGCAGCGGCAGGAGGCGGACCAGGTCCGCATCCTCTCCGGCACCTTCGAGGGGATCACCACCGGCACCCCCATCGCGCTGCACATCGAGAACACCGACCAGCGCAGCAAGGACTATGGCGAGATCAAGGACCGCTTCCGCCCGGGCCATGCCGACCTGACCTATGAGCTGAAATACGGCGTGCGCGACTATCGCGGCGGCGGCCGGTCCTCGGCCCGCGAGACGGCGATGCGGGTGGCCGCCGGCGCCATCGCGCGCAAGGTGCTGGAAGGTGTGACCATCCGCGGCGCGCTCGTCTGCATGGGCGGCGACTGGGTGGACCACGCAAACTGGAACTGGGCGGAGGTGGACAACAATCCCTTCTTCTGCCCCGACGCCACCGCCGCCACCCGCTGGGAGGAGAAGCTGACCGCCGCGCGCAAGGCCGGCTCCTCGCTCGGCGCGATCATCGAGCTCGTGGCGGAAGGCGTGCCCCCCGGCCTCGGCGCGCCGATCTACGGCAAGCTCGATTCCGATCTTGCCGCCGCGCTCATGTCCATCAACGCGGTCAAGGGTGTCGAGATCGGCGCCGGCTTCTCGGCGGCCGGCTTCACCGGCGAGGAGAATGCCGACGAGATGCGCATGGGCGAGCACGGAATGGTGCAGTTCGAGAGCAACCATGCCGGCGGCATCCTCGGCGGCATCAGCACCGGCCAGCCCGTGGTCGCGCGCTTCGTGGTGAAGCCGACCAGCTCCATCCTCACCCCCCGCCGCGCCGTGGACCGCTTCGGCCATGATGTGGAAGTGCTGACCAAGGGCCGCCACGATCCCTGCGTCGGCATCCGCGCCGTGCCGGTGGGCGAGGCGATGCTGGCGCTGGTGCTGGCCGACCACCTGCTGCGCCACCGTGCGCAGAACCCGGACGCGCCATCGGTCGCGCGGCTGCCGCGGAACTGACGCTTTCGGCATCGCGGCCGATTTCCCTGGCTTTCCGCGTCGCAAGGGCCCATACCCTGCGGCGTCACGCCTTCGCTCGGCTCGTCCCGTTCTCTCCTCATCTCCTTCAACCGGGGTGCCGAGCCCGGTTCGCGCCAGTGGCGGCTGATCCGCCGGGCGCTCCTTGCACGGCGGCATCCCGTGCGTATCGGAAATCAAGACGACATGTCTATCGGCACCGTGAAGTGGTTCAACGCGACCAAGGGCTACGGCTTCATCCAGCCGGATGATGGCTCTCGCGACGTCTTCGTGCACATCTCCGAGGTTCAGCGCGCCGGCATGACCGGCCTGAACGAGGGCGAGAAGCTCGGCTACGACGTCGAAGCGGGCAATCAGGGCAAGTTCTCCGCCGTCCGCCTGCAGCGCGCCTGATCGCGCCGGGCCCGCCGCAAGGGCGGGCCCCACCGACGGCGCGGCCTTCCCTGGCCGCGCCATTTTCATGTGAGGGAGGGCCCCATGGCCCCGCATCGCTACATCGTCGGCCAGCAGGTCGAGTTCCAGCCCAGCGCCTTCGAGGGCCACATCCCCCCCGGCGCCTACACCATCACCCGCGCCCTGCCCGGCGACGACCAGGACCGCAGCTATCGCGCGCGCGGCCGCCTGGACGGCATCGAGCGCGTGTTCCGCGAAGCCCAGCTCCGCCCCGGCCCGGCTTCGCCCTTCCGCTGACCACACGCGGCCGGAGCAGGCCGTTCCACCGGAACGGCGCCGCGGACACGAACATCCTCCACGGGGGTTTGCGGCACACCGCTGCCATGCGCTAATCGCGCCGCAACGCGCGAGAGAGCCCCCGCATGCCCGACACGATTCCCCCCGCCTCGCCCCGCGCGGACCTGCCGCGCCGGATGACCGGGCATGGGGAACGCGTCGAGACCTCCGCGCCGATCGGCGACACGGTCAAGGCCACCACCTGCTACATGTGCGCCTGCCGCTGCGGCATCAAAGTCCATCTGAAGGATGGCCGCGTCCGCTACATCGAGGGCAATCCCGACCACCCGGTGAACCGCGGCGTGATCTGCGGCAAGGGCAGCGCCGGGATCATGACGCAGTACGCGCCCTCCCGCCTGCGCGCGCCGCTCAAGCGCGTCGGGCCGCGCGGCAGCGGCGAATTCGCGGAAATCTCCTGGGACGAGGCGATGGAGATCGCCACCGGCTGGCTCAAGGCCGTGCGCGAGACCGCCCCGCAAAAGCTTGCCTTCTTCACCGGCCGCGACCAGTCGCAGTCGCTCACCGGCTTCTGGGCCGCGCAGTTCGGCACGCCGAACTTCGCCGCCCATGGCGGCTTCTGCTCGGTGAACATGGCCGCCGCCGGCCTCTACACCATCGGCGGCAGCTTCTGGGAATTCGGCGAGCCGGACTGGGAGCATGCGAAGTACTTCGTCATGTTCGGCGTCGCCGAGGATCATGATTCCAACCCGATCAAGATCGGGCTCGGCAAGCTCAAGGCGCGCGGCGCGAAGTTCGTCAGCGTCAATCCGGTCCGCACCGGCTATTCGGCCATCGCCGACGAATGGATCGGCATCCGCCCCGGCACGGACGGGCTGCTGGTCATGGCGCTGATCCACGAATTGCTGCGCACCGACCGCGTCGATCTCGACTACCTCGTCCGCTACACCAATGCCCATTGGCTCGTGCTGCGCAATCCGGGCGGCGCCGATGATGGCATGTTCGCCCGCGACGCGGAGGGCGCGCCGCTCGCCTGGGACCGCGCCGCGCAGGCGCCGCACGACGCGCGGACGGAGATGCGGCCCGCGATCGTCGGCGAGGTCACCCTGCCCGATGGCCGCCGCGCCGTGCCGGTGTTCCAGCTCATGGCGGAACGCTATCTCGGCGCCGACTACGCGCCCGAGGCAGTCGCCGAACGCTGCGGCGTGAGCGCCGCGCGCATCCGGCGCCTCGCCGACGAGATCGCCGACATCGCCTTCAACCACACAATCACCATCGAGCAGCCCTGGACCGACACGCTCGGCCGCCGGCATGAGACGATGGTCGGCCGCCCCGTCGCCTTCCACGCGATGCGCGGCATCAGCGCGCACTCCAACGGCTTCCACACCTGCCGCGCGCTGCACCTTCTCCAGATGCTGCTGGGTGCGATCGATGTGCCCGGCGCCTGGCGCTACAAATCGCCCTTCCCGCGCCCGATCCCGCCGGGCCCGGGGCCAGCCGGCAAGGGGGCGAAGCCGAACACGCCGCTCGCCGGCAACATCCTCGCCTTCCCGCATGGCCCGGACGACCTGCTCGTCCACGACGACGGCAGCCCGATCCGGGTGGACAAGGCCTTCTCCTGGCAGGCGCCGCTGGCGCTGCACGGGATGATGCACAGCGTCATCGGCAATGCCGGCGCCGGCGATCCCTACGAGATCGACACGCTGTTCATGTTCATGGCCAACATGGCCTGGAACAGCGCGATGAATCCCGGCGAGGTCATCCGCTGCCTCACGGAGAAGCGGCCGGATGGCGAATACCGCATCCCGCACGTGATCTATTCGGACGCCTATTTCTCCGAAACGGTTCCCTATGCCGATCTGATCCTGCCCGACACGACCTATCTGGAACGCTGGGACTGCATCAGCCTGCTCGATCGCCCGATCGGCTCGGCACACGGCCCGGGCGACGCCATCCGCCAGCCCGTGGTGCAGCCCGACCGCGACGTGCGCGGCTTCCAGGAGGTGCTGATCGAACTCGGCGCCCGCCTCGGCCTGCCCGCCTTCGTGAAGGAGGACGGCTCGCCGCGGTTCAAGGACTATCCCGACTACATCGTGAACCACCAGCGCATGCCGGGCGTCGGCCCGCTCGCCGGCTTCCGCGGCGACGACGGCACGAAGAAGGGCGTGGGCGAGCCCAACCCCGACCAGCTCCGGCGCTACATCGAGAATGGCTGCTTCTGGCGCCACCACCTGCCGCCCGAGCAGCTCTACTTCAAGCACGCGAACAGGGCCTATCTGGACGACGCGAAGGCAATGGGCCTGATCGGCAACGCGGCGCAGATCGTGCTGCAGATCTATTCGGAGCCCCTGCAGAAGTTCCGCCTGGCCGCGCTCGGCCACGGTGCGAAGCAGCCGCCAGAGAGCGAGCGCGCCCGCATCGCCACCTATTGCGATCCGCTCCCCATCTGGTACCCGCCGCTCGAACAGGCGATGCACGACACCAGCGGCTTCCCGCTCTCGGCCATCACGCAGCGGCCGATGGAGCACTACCATTCCTGGGGGTCGCAGAATGCCTGGCTGCGGCAGATCAAGGGCGCCAACAGGCTCTACATGCACCACGCGACCGCGGGAAAACTCGGCCTCGCGCAGGATGACTGGGTCTGGGTGGAAAGCCGCAGCGGCCGCGTAAAGGGCCAGCTCGCGCTGATGGACGGCGTGAACCCCGACACGGTCTGGACCTGGAATGCCATCGGCAAGCGCGCCGGCGCCTGGAACCTCGCGCCCGACAGCCCGGAAGCGACGCGCGGCTTCCTGCTGAACCACGTCATCTCCGAATGGCTCCCCGCGCAGGAGGCGGCACAGCGCTACGCGAACGCCGATCCCGTGACCGGCCAGGCCGCCTGGTACGATCTCCGCGTGCGCGTCACGCGATGCGCGCCGGGCGACATCCCGGCCACCGACCCGCGGCCCGAGGCGCTGCGCCTGCCGCCGAACCTGCCCGCCCGCCCGGACATCCTGCGATGACCGAACTGCCGCCCGAGGGCGCCCGGAAGCTCGGCCTCGTCATCGACCTCGACACCTGCGTCGGCTGTCATGCCTGCGCGACCAACTGCAAGGAATGGAACGCCGGCGGCCATCTCGCGCCGCTGCCCGACTTCAAGCCCTACTCCGCCGGCGCCGAGGGCGTCTGGTTCAACCGCGTCCACAGCTACGAAGCCGGTCAGGGCGAGGCCGGCCGCACCGTGCATTTCCCGCGCTCCTGCCTGCATTGCGAGAACGCGGCCTGCGTCACCGTCTGCCCGACCGGCGCCAGCTACAAGCGCGCCGAGGACGGTATCGTGCTGGTCAACACCGAAACCTGCATCGGCTGCGGCCTCTGCGCCTGGGCCTGCCCCTACGGCGCGCGCGAACTCGACGAGGACGCGGGCGTGATGAAGAAATGCACGCTCTGCGTGGACCGCATCTACAACGAGACGATCCCCGAAGCCCAACGCCAGCCCGCCTGCGTCACCGCCTGCCCCGCCGGCGCCCGCCACTTCGGCGACCTCGGCGACCCGGCGAGCGCCGTCTCGCAACTCGTCGCCGCGCGCGGTGGCTTCGAACTGATGCCGGAACTGGGCTACAGGCCGGTCAACCGCTATCTGCCGCCGCGCGACAAGCCGGCGCCCAACCCGAACCCGCCGGCCGAGGCGGCGCCGACGCGGGCCGAGATCACGAACCCGCTGCTGCGCTGGCTCGATCGGGCACTGGCAAGATGAGCGTGTGCAACATCTCCCTCCCCCGTTCACGGGGGAGGGTCGGGGTGGAGGGGCGTGGATCAGGGCGCCCTGGCCGCACGCGCGGCACCCACCTTCGCACCCCCACCCAACCCTGCCCCGCATTGCGGGGGAGGGCTGCAAGTCCCGCCGCATGAACCCTGCCCCCTCCATCATCCTGTTCACGACCGCGTCCGGCGCCGGCTATGGCCTGCTGTTCTGGCTCGGCCTGCTCCGCGCCGCCGGCGTCGTGCCGCAGAGCATGGCCTTCGGCCTGACGGCACTCGCCCTCGCCCTCGCGCTCATCACCCTCGGCCTTGTCTCCTCCCTCGCGCATCTCGGCCGGCCGGAGCGCGCCTGGCGGGCGCTGTCGCAGTGGCGGTCCTCCTGGCTCTCGCGTGAGGGCGTGGCGGCGGTGCTCACCTATGTCCCGGCGGTGCTGCTCGGCCTGGCGCTGCTGCTCGGCTGGCGGTTCGACGCCCATCTCTTCGGGCTGCTCGGCGCGGCCGGCGCGGTTGCCACGGTGTGGTGCACGGGGATGATCTATGCGTCGCTCAAGCCGATCCGGCAGTGGCACCGGCCGGAGGTGCCCTGGATCTATCTCGCGCTTGCCGCCGCGACGGGTGCCGTGCTGCTTGCGCTGCTCGCCGCCGCCTGGGGCGTGCCGCACATCCCGGCGATCGTCGCGGCGCTGGCGATCGCCGGCGCGCTCTCGCTCAAGCTCGGCCACTGGCAGGCGGTGGATGCGCCTGCGCCGCCGGATGCGCCGACGATCGAATCCGCGACCGGCCTCGGCCGCATCGGCCGCACCCGCCCGCTCGAGCCGCCGCACACCGAGCAGACCTGGCTGCTGCGGGAGATGGCCTTCCGCGTCGCGCGCGCCCACCGGCAGCGGCTGCGCCGGCTGACCGTCGCGGCCTTCGCGCTGGCCGCCGCCTGCGCCGTATTGGCCCTGCCCTTCTCCGGCGCCTGGGCGGTGCTGGTGCTGCTGCCCGCCGCCACGCTGGCCGCCGGCGCCACCCTGGCCGAGCGCTGGCTCTTCTTCGCCGAGGCGACCCACACCGTCAGCCTCTACTACACCGGCGAGGCGTGATCGCGCGGCACGTACCGAACCGCTGCAGCAATGACATCTTCGTAAGCCTGGCTTGACGCCCCCCCGGGTTCTTCGGCTAGGTGATCGCAACACCACAACAACCAGGTCGTCGTCATGCCCTTCGCCGACCATCGGCCGGATCCGGTCGCACTCGCGCGTTTTCGCGCCCTCTGCGGGGAGCGTCGCTGGTCGGCGCGCCTGACGGAGCTGGGCCGCCGTGCCGAGGGTGCCTCGCTCGCCGCCCGCGCCGCGCAGCAGCGGCATGCGCTGGAACTTGCCCTCGCCCGCCTCGCCGAGCCCGCCGCGCTGGCCCGCGCCAACCGGCCGGAGCGCCACCTGGTGGGCTTTGCCGCCGAGGCGGCACGGCTCGCCGCCACGCTCCCGCCCGAGGCGCGCAAGCGGCTGCGCGCGCGGATCGAGGCTGCGCTCGCGGGCGATGCCACCCTCATTCCGCTGTTCCACCTGCTGCGCAGCGCCGTGCTGCACCGCGCCCGCGGCTTCGAGGTCGCCTTCACCGGCCTGACCGAGGAAACCCCCTGGGACCTCGCCGTCACGCGGGAGGGCGTGACCGCCGAACTCGCCTGCGAGACCGTCTCCGCCGAGGAAGGGCGGGAGGTGCATCGCGGCGACTGGTGCGCGCTGGTGGACCGCATCAACCCGGAATTGCAGACCTGGCTCGCCGCCCATCCTGGCCGCTACCTGCTGAAGATGACGCTGCCCGAGGGCATGGCGACCGACAGCCAGGTGGCCGGCCTGCATCGCCGCATCTCGGAGATGCTGGCCAGCGAGAAGCGCCAGGATGCGAGCGCGGATGCCGTGCTGAAGCTCGATCCGCTGGTCCTTGCCGGCGCCCAGGCCGCCGCACAGCTCCCCGCCCAGCTCCGCGCGCAGTTCGGGGAGGAAGCGCATCTCGCCGTCACCGCGGCGCCGGGCAGCGGCTCGGTCTTCGTGCTCGCCGCCCGCGCCGGGCGCGAGAACAGCATCGCCGCCGCCGCGGCGCGCCGCATGGCCGAAGCGGCCGAGAGGCGGCTCTCGGGCGCCCGGCCCGGCATCCTCGCCATGTTCCTCGAGGACCTGGACCGCGCCGAATGGCGCGGGCTCCGCGAACGGATGGAGCTGGAGGGCACCGCGCGGCGCTGGCTGACCGAGCCCGCCGCGCGCCGCGTCGTCGCCGTGACCTGCGCGAGCCGGATGGAGCTGCTCGGCCTCGCCCCGCCGGACGCCGCGCCGGAGGGGGAGCTGCGCTTCCGCAACCCCTCCCACCCGGCGGCGAAATCCCCCGCCCTGGCGCCGGCGATCCTCTCCTCGAACTGAGGTCGGCCGGCGCCCCCCTTGCGCCCGCCGGGTCGGGCGGACCAGATACGGGCCTGGGGAGACCACCGGCCAGCCATGATCGATCCCTTCGGTCGCAAGATCAGCTATCTGCGCGTCTCGGTCACGGACCGCTGCGACCTCCGCTGCGTCTATTGCATGGCGGAGGACATGACCTTCCTTCCCAAGAAGGAAGTGCTCAGCCTCGAGGAGCTCGACCGGCTCTGCGGCGCCTTCATCGCCCTCGGCACGGAGAAGATCAGGCTGACGGGCGGCGAGCCGCTGGTACGCAAGAACGTGATCAGCCTGTTCCGCAGCCTTGGCGCGCGCCTCGGCGGCGGGGGCTTGCGCGAGCTCACCGTCACCACCAACGGCACGCAGCTCGCGCACATGGCCGGAGACCTGTTCGCCGCCGGGGTGCGGCGGATCAACGTCTCGCTCGACAGCCTCGACCCGGCCACCTTCGCCCGCCTGACCCGCTGGGGAAAGATCGGGCCGACGCTCGACGGCATCTTCGCCGCCAAGGCGGCGGGCCTTCAGGTGAAGATCAACGCCGTCGCGATGAAGGGCGTGAACGAGCACGAATTCGACCGCATGATCGCCTGGTGCGGCGAGCACGGCTTCGACCTCTGCCTGATCGAGACGATGCCGATGGGCGAGATCAACGACGACCGGATGGACCAATACCTGCCGCTCTCCAGTGTCCGCGCGAAGCTGCGCGAGCACTGGACGCTGCAGCCGACCGAGTACCGCACCGGCGGCCCCGCCCGCTACGACACCATCCGGGAGACCGGGCGACGCATCGGCTTCATCACGCCGATGACCCACAATTTCTGCGAGAGCTGCAACCGCGTGCGGCTGACCTGCACCGGCACGCTCTACATGTGCCTCGGCCAGGACGACGCGGCGGACCTGCGCGCGGTGCTGCGCGACGGCTCGGTGGACGACGAAGGGCTCAGGGCCGCGATCCAGGCCGCCATCGCGCGCAAGCCGAAGGGGCATGACTTCGTGATCGAGCGCCGCGAGGCGAAGCCGGCCGTCGCGCGGCACATGAGCGTGACGGGTGGCTGAGTTCTCCCTCACCACGCTCGCCGCGGCGCTCACGCCGCCCGGCCTGCCGGACTGGACGGGGCTCGTGGCCCTCGGCGTGCTGGCGCTGGTCGCGCTCGCCTATCTTCTCATGCCGTTCAGCGTGTTCGGGCTGAAGGGCCGGCTGGATTCGATCGAGGCGCGGCTGGACGAGATCCAGACCGAGCTGCGCACGCTGGCGCTGCGGCAGAGCGAGCCGGGCCGCGCCCGCCGCGCGCCTGTCGAGGAGGACTGGGCCGAGCCGCCCGCCGCGCTGCGCCGCGCCGAGCCGGAGCCGCGCGCGACGCCGCCCGTGCCCCCACCCGCCGCCTGGCCGCAGCGCGGCCGCAGCGAGCCGCGCGTGGAGTGGCCGAAGCGCTGACGCCCGCGCGGCTTTTCATGGCCGCCGCATGACGCTAGCGTGATCCTTGTGCTGAAATGCCAAGGGAGAGATGACGCCGTGCAACGCCGTGTCCTGTCCGCCGCCCTGCTGGGCGCAGCGGCGCTCACCCTCGCCGCCTGCCAGCAGGAACCCGCGCAGCGCGTCGTGATGGTGCCGACCCAGGCCTGCAACACCGCCTTCCGCGTGGTGAACAACTCCTCCGTTACCGTGGGCCAGCTCTATTTCAGCCATTCAAGCCTCGCCGGCTGGGGCAATGACCAGCTCGGCCGCAACGTGCTGCCCCCCGGCCGCTTCGTGAACTATCGTGCGGCGAACACGGGCAACTACGATTTCCGCGTGGTCTGGACCAATGGGCGCGCGGCCGAGATCCGCGGCGTGAATGTCTGCCGCGCCAGCCAGATCACGGTCACCAATTCGGGCCTGATCGCGAGCTGAACCGCGCGCCGCCGGCGGTTGTCCTTGACGCCGCCGGCACAACCACGGACCGTTGCGTTCCGCCCCGATGGAGGGAACGATGTCGGACTCCGTGAAGAAGCGATGGACCTGCCCCGAGGCGGTGATCGCCCACATCTTTGACGGCGAGCCGAAGGGCGGCACCTATGCCGGCCTGCATTCGGAAGCGGTCAAGTCGCTCGAGAACGGCAAGTTGCGCATCTCCGGCCAGCCCGATCCGGATCAGTGGCAGCGCCGGATGAACGGCGAGGTCTACCGGCTGAATGTCGAGGTGCAGATCAACGGCAAGTGGTACGGGCCCGACAAGACCACCTTCTTCCCGCACCCGACGCGCCAGCCGCATCCGAACCGCAGGAACGACGGCGAAGTGGATAATCGCGGCGCGCGCTTCACGAAGGACAACATCATCCTCTGGATCGAGCAGGCGCTGACCCGGCACAAGGACAGCATCCGCACGCTGGCGGAGGACTGGGAGACGGATCCGCGCAAGATCGCGCGGACCGACAGCGGCGGCGACGTGGAGCGCATCAAGATCAACGGCGTCTCCTGCGTGGTGCTCTACACCGATCACACGGTCGCCTCGGTCTTTCCCTCCACGCTCGGGGCCAGGCCGGAGTGATCCCGGCTTGCCGGGCGGGCGCGATGCGCGCTTGATGCGCGGATGCGGGTTGCCGTCATCCAGATGAACCAGGGCTCCGACAAGGGGGCCAACATCGCGCAGGCGCGCCGGCTGATCGAAGGCGCGCTCGCCGCCGACCGGCCCGACATGGTGAGCCTGCCGGAGACCTGGACAAATCTCGGCGGCGGGCGCGACGCCCGCTTCACCGCCGCCGAGGCGCTGCCCGAGCCGGGCGGCACCGGCGGCGCAGCCTATGAGTTCCTCCGCGAGGTCGCGCGCGCCAACCGCATCCATGTCCATGGCGGCTCGATCATCGAGCAGGGCGCGGGCGAGGGCGCGAAGCTGTTCAACACCTCGCTGCTGTTCGGCCCGGACGGGGCGGAGCTCGCGCGCTACCGCAAGATCCACCTGTTCGACATCACCGCCCCGGACGGCACGGGGTATCGCGAAAGCGCGCTCTACGGCGCGGGGACGGAGCTGGTCTGCGTCGAGGCCGGCGGCGTGAGGTGGGGGCTCACCGTCTGCTACGACATGCGCTTCGCGGAGCAGTACGTCGCGCTCAGGCGGATGGGGGCGGAGGCGATCCTGGTGCCGTCCAACTTCACCCTCCAGACCGGCAAGGACCATTGGGAGGTGCTGCTGCGGGCGCGCGCGATCGAGACGCAATGCTGGATCGTCGCCGCCGCCTCCCACGGCGCCTATGAGGAACGCGGCGCGACGCGGCAGGTCTATGGCCATTCCCTGGTCTGCGACCCCTGGGGCCATGTGGTCGCGAAATGCAGCGACGGCACCGGCTGGGCGACGGCGCGGATCGACCCCGCCGTCACCGCCCGCGTCCGGCGCGACATGCCGGTGCTGGAACACCGGGACGCAAGGCGGGTGGGCGCGTTGGACACTCCGAGACGCGCCGAGGCGGCGCCGTGATGGGCGGCGCGCGAAGCGCGCCGAGGCCGCGAATGCGGCCCGCGCACAAACCGCCCGAAACGCCGGGCGCAGCCGCGGCCTGCGCGCAGCCAAGGCGGCGGAGCCGCCGCCCGGCGCCTGAGGGCCGATGAAGATCGCCTTCCTGGCTGCCGCCACCGAGATCGCGCGCGCGGCGCAGGACCGGCTCGCGGCGCAATACGGCGCGGCGCCGCCCGACCGGGCGGAGGTCGTCGTCGCCCTCGGCGGCGACGGGATGATGCTCGAGACGCAGCACCGCCTGCTCGGCCGCAACCTGCCGGTGTACGGCATGAATTGCGGCTCAGTCGGCTTCCTGATGAACGAGTTCCGCGAGGACGACCTGCCGGCCCGCCTCGCCGCCGCGCAGGCCACGCTGCTGCACCCCTTGCGCATGCGCGCCTTCTCCGGCGCGGCCGAGCCGTCCGAGGCGCTGGCGATCAACGAGGTCTCGCTGCTGCGGGAGACGCGCCAGGCGGCGAAGATCAGGATCGTGGTGGACGGCAAGGAAAGGCTGGCGGAGCTGATCTGCGACGGCGTGCTGGTCAGCACGCCGGCCGGCAGCACCGCCTACAACCTCTCGGCGCATGGCCCGATCGTGCCGCTCGGCGCCAACCTGCTGCCGCTGACCCCGATCAGCGCCTTCCGCCCCCGCCGCTGGCGCGGCGCGCTGCTGCCGGCCGAGGCGGAGGTGGTGTTCGAGGTGCTGGAGCACGAGAAGCGCCCCGTCTCCGCCACCGCCGACTACACCGAGGTCCGCGATGTCCGCCGCGTCGAGGTGCGGGAGGACCTCGGCGTCTCGCTGACCATGCTGTTCGATCCCGACCACGGCCTGAGCGAGCGCATCATCGCCGAGCAGTTCACGGCCTGATACCGGCGGCCCTGAAGACTGACCTGCGGCCGCGGCAAGCGGCCGAGGCCGCGAAGCGGTCCGCCGGCAGTCCGGCGAGCCAAGGCGGCGGAGCCGCCGCCCGGCGCCTGAGGGCGCCAAAAGGAATACCAACGAGTCGCTGAAAGCGGCCGTTGGTATGATCAGCCGCCGGCCAGGAGCTTCCAGGCCAGCGCGAGCACCAGCGCCAGCGCGCTGCACCAGAGCAGCCATTGCAGCGCCGGCGGCACGCCGCCGGGCGCGTCGCGCCGGCGCCGCATCGCGGCCGGGATCCAGCTCGCCAGGATGTAGAGCGTGAGGCCGAGGGTGAGCACCAGCATCGGCGCGCTCAGCACCCGGAACATCATGCCCACCGGCGCGACGCCGCCGAGCCATTCGCCCACCATCCGGTCGAGCTCCTGCCCGCCGGCCTCCCACATCACGCCGAAGACCTGCCAGAGCGTGAGCATGAAGACGGCCGCCGCCAGCATCGCCTCCACCCATTCGCGCCCGAGCGCCGCGCCGTCGCGCTGGGTGGCCTCGATCCGCTCCAGCAGCCGCCGCCCGGTCTCGCGCTGGCGTTCCAGGCCGCGCAGCCGCTCGATGGTGCGGAACAGCAGACTCTCGGTCTCGTAGCGGAACAGGTCGGGCACCGCGTCGGCCTCGTAGCGCTCGAAGAAGCGGAAGCGTTCGTCGAGTTCGCGCGCCGCCGCCTCGTGCTGGCTGCCGTCGAGCGCTAGGCTGAGGCGCACCGCGGCCACGTCCGGGCGCTTCTGCGCGATCCAGCGGTTGGCATCCGCCAGCAGCCTTTCGTTGAACGCGGCGCAGAGCGTCGTCAGGTGGAAATAGGGGCAGCCGCCGACGCTGAACTTCATCCGCTCGAAGCTGCGCGAATGCTGGTAGAGCCGGACCAGCGTGTGGCGATGGACGAAATGCACATAGCCGCCGGCGAGCTGCGCGGCGTGCAGCGAATCGTTCACCTCGTGCCGGTCCTGGTCGTGGTAGTCGAGGATCACCTGCGCGAGCCCCGCGACCTGGCGGGTGAAGTCCGAGAACGGCGCCTCGTAGCGCTGCGACAGCGCGATCGCGCGGCGCACCTCCTCGAACCGGTCGAGCCCGGTGATCTCCGCCGTCGCGCCCTGGAGATCCGCCGGCCCGAGCGTGCAGAGCGCGAGCCGTACATCGGCGAGCTGCTTCGCCGCCGGCGGCGCGCCGAGCATCGCCACGATCGGGCGGAGCACGGCGCTGAACACCTCCTCATGCGCCTCCGGCAGGGTCAGCGGCGGGATCGGGCGGGCGCCGTCGCGCGCCGCCCAGCCGGCGCGGAGCGAAGCGCGCTCGCTCTCCGGCAGGCGGTGCAGGCAGAAGGCGCGCATCCGCGCGGTGGCGAGTTCGTGCAGCGCGTAGTCCTGGCCGCCGAGCTCGAAGCGGATCTCGCCGGCCGCGCCCTCGGCCTCGTTCGCCGGTTCCACCTGCCCGCCGGCGCTGCCGGCGAGCGAGAGCAGCGAAAGCAGGCGCCCGATATCCACCGGCACGCGCCCCTCCCCGCCAGCGAGGACCAGCGTCAGCGAATAGGCGATGTGGTTGGTCGCGAAGAGGCCGAGCGTGTCCACGATCCGCACCGGCAGCCGCGCCGCGCCGAGCTCCGTCTCCACCCGCTCGCCTTCCCATTCCGTCACCAGCGTCTCGGGGAAGCGGAGGAAGCCGGTGATCTCGGCCGGGCCCTCCTCGCCCACGGGCGGCAATTCGCAGGCGGTGACGATCGGCAGCTTCCGCCCACCCTCCTCGGAGATGGTGATGTCGGCGGTGAAGGAGCGCATCGGCGCGAAGAAGCGGCGCATCGCCGCGCGCTCGGGCTTCTGCGCCTCGGCCAGCACCTCGGTGAGGGGGACCGGCCGCAGCACCGCCGCGCCGGTCGCCTTGCCGAGCAGCGGGTGCAGCGTCTCCGGCCCGCGGAAGAAGGTGAAGCGCAGCGAGACGGCGCCCGCCTGGCCGAGCGGCGGCCGCGCTTCCCGTGGCATGGCGAGGATGGTTGGCCGCGAGGCGACCGGATCCTCGGCCCCGGCGAAGGGATCGTGCGGCGGCGGCGCGGTGGCCGGATGGTTGTGGGCGAGCGAGGCCTCGAACTCCGCGAGGAAGGCGGCGAGCCGCGCCTGCGGCACCGCGCGGTCGCCATCCGGCGCATGCGCCAGCAGCAGCAGCGTGTCGTCCCAGTCGCCACCCTCCTCGAGCGGCTTCAGCGGCGGCTGGCGATAGGCGATCGGCAGGTGCTGGAAGCCGAGCGCATCGAGGGTGACGAGCCGCGCATGCGCCTTCGGCGCCGCCTCCGGGTCGGGCGGCAGCCGGGCCGGGTTCTCGGTCTCGGCGAAGACGATCGTCTCGACACCCGCCGCGGCGCCGAGTGCCTGGCAGGCCGTGACGGCCCGCGCGATCAGCGCCCGCGCCACGCCATGCCGCCGCGCCGCCTCCGCGACGCAGACATAGGTGATCAGGGCACAGCCGCTGGCGCGGAAATACTCGAACAGGATGCCGCCGGCGATGTCCGCCGGGCCGAGCGCCTCCGGCGCCACGCCGTCCCGCACCGCCAGCGCGATGTGCAGCAGCGGCCGCGGCGCGGCGGGCGTGGCGGCGAGCAGCGGCAGCCAGATGTCGGGGTTCTCGGCGTGCTCGGCGCGCGGGAAGGCGGGCGCATAGACCGTCTCGAAGAACAGCCGGCAGACCCGTTCGCGCGTCGCGGGATCGAGCCCGGGCCCGTGCAGGTCGAGGAAGCGGAAGCCGGCCTTCATCGCGCGCTCCGCCGCCAGATCAGCGCCGCGAGCGCCAGCGCGTAGAGCAGGTTGAGCTGCGGCACGGTGACGGGCAGGCCGGGCAGCAGATAGGCCGGCTCGTCGCAGGGTTTCGCGGGTGTCGGTGCGAGGCTCCGCATCAGGTCCTCGACGCTGGCCGCGGCGCCCGCCTGCACGAGGCAGGCCGGCAGCGGGGAGGGCCACCAGCCGAACTCGACCCCGACATGCACCACCGCGATGACGCCCGAGGCCAGCACCGCGAGTGCGGCAGCGCGCAGCGCCCAGGCCCGGGCCGGCGGGGGAAGGGCCAGCGCCGCGAGCGCGATCCCCGCCGCGACCCAATAGGGCCAGCGCTGCCAGAGGCAGAGCGCGCAGGGGGTGAGCCCCGGCCAGCGCTCGGAGGCGATCGCGATCAGCGGCGCCGCGGCGGCGAGCAGCGCGGCGAGCAGCGGGAAGGACATGGGCGGAAGATCGGTCGGCAGGGCGATGGACGCAACCGCACCCGCCGCCTAGCTTCTGGCCACCGAGAGGGGAGACCGTCCATGCTGCGAATCTGGGGCCGCGCCACGTCGTCGAACGTGATGAAGGTGCTGTGGCTCTGCGAGGAACTGGCCATCCCCTACGAGCGGGTCGATGCCGGCGGCAGCTTCGGCGTGACGAAGGAGCCCGCCTACCTGGCCAAGAACCCGAACGCGCTGGTGCCCACCATCGAGGAGCCGGACGGCTTCACCCTGTGGGAGAGCAATTCGATCCTGCGCTACCTGGCGCGCCGCCACGCCGCCGGCCAGCCGATCTACCCCACGGCCCCGCGCGAGGCGGCGGATGTGGAGCGCTGGATGGACTGGCAGCTCAGCGCGCTGAACGCGGCGATGACGCCGATCTTCTTCACCTTCGTCCGCACGCCGGAGAAGGAGCGCGACCTCGCCCCGGCGGAACGCGCCCGGCAGGCCGCGGCGAAGCTCTGGGCGATGCTGGAGGGGCGGCTGGCGAGGCAGGATTTCGTCTGCGGCGCGTCGCTCACGCTCGCGGATGTGGCGCTCGGCGTCTATGTGCACCGCTGGTTCGCGCTGCCGATCGAGCGGCCGGAGATGCCGGGTCTGGCCGGCTGGTATGCCCGGCTGAAGGCGCGGCCGGGCTATGCGAAGCACTGCGCGGGGCCGTTGAGCTGAGGGTGGCCGATCGAGCCCTCTCCACCCGCAGGGGGGAGAGGGCTTCTCCGTGACGGCCTAGGCGTCCACCGCCTCCTGGTCGAGCTTCGCGGCGTTGTCCTGGATGAAGCGGAAGCGCAGCTCGGGCTTGCGGCCCATCAGCGCCTCGATCAGGTCGGCGGTCCGCGCGCGTTCCTCGGGCGGCAGTACCACCTTGAGCAGGGTGCGCTTCGCCGGGTCCATCGTCGTCTCCTTCAGCGAGGCCGGCGGCATCTCGCCGAGGCCCTTGAAGCGGGAGACGTCCACCTTCTGGTTCGCCTTGAACTCCCGCCGGATCAGCCGGTCCTTGTCCGCGTCGTCCTTCGCATAGACGGACTTCCCCCCGGCCTGCAGGCGGTAGAGCGGCGGCTGGGCCAGGAAGAGCCTTCCCTGGCGCACCAGCTCCGGCAGTTCCTTGTAGAAGAAGGTCATCAGCAGCGCGGCGATATGCGCCCCGTCCACATCGGCATCCGTCATCACCACGACGCGGCCATAGCGCAGGCGGGCGATGTCGAAGCGGTCGCCGACGCCGCAGCCGAGCGCCTCGATCAGGTCCTTCAGCTCCTGGTTGGCGCGCAGCTTCTCGGTGCTGGCGCTGGCGACGTTCAGGATCTTGCCGCGCAGGGGCAGCACCGCCTGGGTCTCCCGGTCGCGCGCCTGCTTGGCGCTGCCGCCGGCGGAATCGCCCTCGACCAGGAACAGCTCCGTGCCCTCCGCGCTCTCGCGCGCGCAGTCGGCGAGCTTGCCGGGCAGGCGCAGCTTGCGCGTCGCGCTCTTGCGCGGCGTGTCCTTCTGCTCGCGGCGCCGGATGCGCTCCTCGGCGCGCTCCACGGCCCAGGCGAGGAGGTTGTCGGCGGTGGTCGGGTCGCCGGCGAGCCAGTGGTCGAAATGGTCGCGCAGCGCCGCCTCGACCAGCCGCGCGGCCTCCGGCGAGGTCAGCTTGTCCTTGGTCTGGCCCTGGAACTGCGGCTCCCGCACGAAGACCGAGAGCATGCCCGCCATGCCGCCGAGCAGGTCCTCGGCCGTGACATTGCCCGCGCGCTTGTCCTTCTTGAGCTCGCCATAGGCGCGCAGCCCCTTGACCAGCGCGGCGCGCAGCCCGGCTTCATGCGTGCCGCCCTGCGGCGTCGGGATGGTGTTGGCGTAGGTGTTGAGGAAGCCGTCGCCCCGTTCCAGCCAGGTCAGCGCCCATTCGGCCCGCCCGGCATGGGCCGGGAAGGCGACCTCCCCGGACCAGGGCGCGGGCACCACCTGGGCGCGGGATTCGAGGCTGGCGGCGAGGAAATCGGACAGGCCGCCCGGGAAATGCAACACCGCCTCGGCCGGCGTGTCGCTGCCTTCCACCAGCGCCGGATCGGCCTTCCAGCGGATCTCGACGCCCTTGAACAGATAGGCCTTGGACCGGCAGAGCCGGTACAGGCGGGCCGGGGAGAAGGCGAGCTTGCCGAAGATCTCGGGATCGGGGCGGAAGCGGATGGTGGTGCCGCGGCGGTTGTGCACGGCGCCGAGGTTCTTGAGCTTCTGCACCGGTCGGCCGCGCTCGAAGGCATGGCCCCAGAGCACGCGGTCGCGCGCCACCTCCACCTCCAGCCGCTCGGCCAGCGCGTTCACCACCGAGGAGCCGACGCCGTGCAGGCCGCCCGAGGTATCATAGGCCTTGCCGGAGAACTTCCCGCCGCTGTGCAGCGTGGTGAGGATCACCTCCAGCGCCGAGAGCTTCGGGAATTTCGGGTGCGGGTCCACCGGGATGCCGCGCCCGTTGTCCCGCACGGTCAGCCAGTTGCCGGCTTCGAGCGTCACCTCGATGAAGTCGGCATGGCCGGCCACCGCCTCGTCCATGGCGTTGTCCAGCACCTCGGCGGCCAAGTGGTGCAGCGCGTTCTCGTCGGTGCCGCCGATATACATGCCCGGCCGGCGACGGACGGGCTCCAGGCCTTCCAGGACCTCGATGTCCTTGGCGGAATAGGTGGAGTCCGCAGGGCTGAGGGGTGCGGCGCCGGGCTTGCTGCGGCGGCCGCCGAACAAATCGTTCATGCTGTGTTCCCGCTTTCCGCGGGAGCATAGCGAGGGGGGTGATTCGCGGCCAGTGGGCCCTTGCCCCCCTCGCCGGGCCCTATTGGAGATGCGCCTCCAGCATCCAGACCGCCTTGTCGAGATGCTGGCTCACCCCGGTCAGCAGGTCGGCGGTGCCGGCATCGCCGGCCTCGTCGGTGGCCGCGATCCCCGCCCGGACATGCTTCGCGAGCCCCGCATAGCGGTCGAGCAGCGCTGCCACATGGTCCGCCCCGGCCCGCAGCGCGGTGGGATAGGCCGCCGCGCGGGTCGCGCCGGCGACGGACTGGGTGGTGCCCTGCGCGGTACCGCCGAGCTGGACGATGCGCTCGGCGATCTCGTCGATGTCCCCGGCGAGCTGGTCGTAGAAGGTCTCGAACAGCCCGTGCAGCGCAGCGAAATGCGGCCCCTTCACGTTCCAATGCGCCTGGCGCGTGGCGTTGTAGAGGTCGATCGCGTCGGTCAGCGTCGCCTGCAGCACCGCGATCGAGGTCTGCTTGGCGTTGTCCTGGAGGTCGTTGCGCGTGCTGGCCATGCCGGATGTTCCTTCGCTGTGACCCCCTTCAGATGGGGATCGCGGGCGGAAAATCCCATCGAATCAACTCATGTCGGGCATGACGCTGAGGTAGCGCGCGGCCTCCGGCGGGCCCTCCGCGGCGTGGAAGGCGGCGGCGCGGGCGAGGGTGGCGAGGTCGGCCTCGGTCAGGCGGTCGGCCTCGCGCAGATGCTCGGACCAGCTGCCGACCTCCCATGCCTCCACCCAGCGGTCGGGATGGGCGATGTCCTCATAGAGCCGCCAGTCGCGCGCGCCGCTGCGCAGCCGCGCCTCCCGCACCTGGCGCATGGCGGCGAGGAAGCCAGGGCGGTCCGCCGGGCGGATCGCGTAGCGCACCGTCTCCAGCACCCGGTGGCGCTCGCGGGCGAGCAGGGGCGCGAGGGCGGGGTCGGCCGGCTCGGGGCGCGGCGTCTCGGGCGGCGTGGCGGGCGGCGGCGGGGCCGGGGGCGCGCTCATAGCCAGCTTGCGCACGCCCAAGCCGGCCGCGGCGGTCCCCACGCCGAACAGGGCGAGCGCGGCGGACAGCCCGAAGGCCTCGCCCGCCCAGCCGCCGAGCCCGGTGCCGAGCGCCAGCGCGCCGAAGGTCGCGACCTGGTAGAAGCCGAGCACCCGCGCCCGCACCCAGGCCGGCGTGGCGAGCTGCGCCGCCGCCTGGAGGGTGGAGGCGCCGGCCAGCCAGCACAGCCCGAACACGGTCATGGCCACCAGCGCGACCGCCGGATGCGGCGCGAGCCCGAGCAGCACCAGCGCGCCGCCGCCGCCGACGCAGCCCGCCGTGACAAGCCCGCTGGGACCGAGCCGCGCGCGCAGATGCGGCATGGCGAAGCCGCCCGAGACCGCGCCGATCCCCATCGCCGCGAGCATCAGGCCGAACCATTCCGGCCCGAGCCCGAGCCCCTGCCGCACCACCAGCGGCAGCAGCCCCCAGATCGCCGCGAGCCCGCCGAAGAACACCGCCGCGCGGATCGTCGTGGCGCGCAGCGGCGGCGAGTTGCGGACATAGCCGAGCCCGGCGCGCAGCGCGGAGAGGAAATGCTCCCGCGGCAGCGCGCGGCGCGGCGCCTCCCGCCGCCAGGCGATCACCGCCCCGATGGCGACGAGGAAGCAGAGCGCGTTGAGCGCGAAGGTCGCCTCCGGCCCGGCCGCCGCGACGACCAGCCCGCCGATCGCCGGGCCGATGGCACGGCTGAGGTTGAAGCCGATGCCGTTCAGCACGATGGCGCCCGAGAGGTCCTCCCGCGGGACGAGTTCGGGCGTGGTCGCCTGCCAGGCCGGCGAGGAGACGGCGGTGCCCGCGCCGAGCGCGAAGGTGAGCGCGATGAGCCCCCAGGGCCCGAGCCCGCCCGCGGCCGTCAGGATCGCGAGCAGCAGCGCGGAGGCCGCCATCCAGGCCTGGGTGGCGAGCAGGAACAGCCGCCGGTCCACGATGTCCGCCAGCGCGCCGGCCGGCAGCGCGAGCAGGAAGGCCGGCAGCAGCGAGGCCACCTGCACCAGGCTGACCATCACCGGGCTCGGCGCGAGCGAGGTCATCAGCCAGCCCGCGCCGGTGGACTGCATCCACATCCCCGTATTCGCCACGAGATTGGCGATCCACAGCAGCCGGAAGGCCGGATGACGCAGCGGGACCAGGGCGGCGGGAAGGGCCATGCCGCCGCAGAGTGCCAGCCGCGCGCGGCGACGCGAAGCTGGAATGAGGCGCCCGGCCTCCCTTAATGTCAGGCCATGGAGACGCGCATCGCCACCTATGCCGAATTCTGGCCCTACTACCTGCGCGAGCATGCAAGGCCGCTGACGCGCACGGTGCACGCGGCGGGCACCTTCGCCGGGCTGGCGCTGCTGCTGGCCGGGCTGCTGTTCGGGCCGTGGTGGCTGGTGCCGGCGGCGCTCGTGGTGGGCTATGGCGCGGCCTGGGGGTCGCACATGCTGGTGGAGCGCAACCGCCCCGCGACCTTCCGCTACCCGCTCTGGTCGCTGTGGAGCGACCTGCGCATGGCCGGGCTGATGGCGACCGGGCGGCTCGACGGGGAGTTGCGGAAGGCGGGGGTGGGCTAGCCCGCCTGGAGGTTCGCCCGGGCGCGGCGCAGCAGCGCGAGCAGCGCGGCGCGGTCCCCGGCATCGAGCCCGCGCGTCGCGGCGGCGATCACGGCGCGCGCCTCGGGCAGCAGGCGCTCGCGCAGCGCGCGGCCGGCGGGCGTGAGGTGGATGTGCACCTTGCGGCGGTCCTCGGCGCTGCGGGTCCGGATGATCCAGCCGGCCGCCTCCATGCCGCGCAGCGCGATCACCGCGGTGGGTTCCTGCATGCCGAGGCGGTCGGCGAGCTCGCGCGCGGTCAGCCCCTCCTCCTCCCACAGCACGCGCAGGAAATACCAGGCGCCGGAGGTGACGCCGGCGGCCGCGATGCGCTCGGCCAGCGCGCGCTGCATCAGGCGGTTGAGATCGCGCACCTGGAAGCCGAGGCTGTCCTCCAGCGGCAGTTTCGGGGCGCGCTTCATGTGTCGCGGAAGGCGCATTGGTGATGCAGCGCCACCTCCGCGCCGCTGCGGGCGGAGGCCAGCAGCGCGATGGCACATTCGAGCGTCGCCATGCCCCAGGCGCCGTCATGGCGGGGCGGGATGCCGTCCAGCACGGCGGCGCAGAACTCGTCGAGCACCTCGCCCCGCGGCTGCGCGGGAAGCGGCGCGCGGACCAGATGCAGGCCGGCCTCGTCATGCACCTCGACGCCTTCGGGCGTGAGGCGGAGATCGGCGGCGTCGGCCTGCACGAGCACCTGGCCGAAATGGTTGTGGAAGGCTGGCGGGCCGGCGGCGGGCAGGCCGAGCGGGCCGTAGGTGCGCGCCGTCTTGGCCGCGGTCTCGTTCCCGAGGTCGAGGCGCGCGCGCGCGGCGCCGGGCGTGGTCGGCGGCTTCGGCGCACCCATCTCGCCGATCCAGCCGGCCAGCGCATCCGAATCGTAGCGGCCGAAGCCGGAATAGGTGGCGCTGGCGGCGCCGCCGGGGAAATCCAGGAACGCCGTGTAGCCGCCCTCGGTGCCGCGGCCGGGGCTGGTCGCGGCGCGGATGCTGCGCAGCATCCCGCCTGCCAGCACGCGGATCACGTCGAGCTGATGCGCGGCCTGGCTGAACACCACGCCGCCGCCCTGCGCGGTGTCGAGTTCCTCCGGCCGGCGCGGGCGCCAGAGGAAATCGGTGAAGTTCAGCGCCGCGACCAGCCGCGGCGCGCCGGCGCGCCCTTCCGCGATCAGCCGGCGCGCGAGCCGCACCGGCGCGTCCTGGCCATGGCTGTGGCCGACCATGAGCACGGTGCCGGCCTCGCGCGAGGCGGCGACCATGGCGGCAGCCTCGGCGAGCGTCAGCGCCATCGGCTTTTCGACGAGGACATGTCTTCGGGCATGCGCGGCGCGGATGGCCTGCGCGGCGTGGCGCTGGTGCGGCGTGGCGAGGTAGATGGCCTGGATTGTCGGGTCATCGCAGAGGGCTTCGAAGCTCGCATGCGCGCGGGCGCCGGAGAACTCCCGCGCGAAGCGGGCGCGGGCGTCCTCGCGCAGGTCGAAGCAGCCGGCGAGCGTGATGCGCGGGTGATGCGCCAGCGCCGGCGCCATCAGCATGAAGGCGCGGCCGAGGCCGGCGACGCCGAGCCGCAGCTTCCTCACAGGTCGAGCACGAGTTCCGCGCATCCCGGCGCGGCGCGCGAGACGCAGATCATGATCGAGCGCGCCTGCTCATGGCCCATCAGCACCAGGTCGCGATGCTCGGCCTCGCCGCCGATCAGCGCCGTGCGGCAGGTGCCGCAGGTGCCGGCCTCGCAGGAGGAAGGGAGATGCCGGCCGGTGGCGCGCAGCGCCTCCAGGATCGTCGTGCCGGCGGGCACCTCGACCACCTCGCCCGACTTCGCGAGGCGCACGCGGAAGGCCGTGTCCTCGGGCTTCGCCGTCGGCGTGCTGCCGAAATCCTCGAAATGGACGGCGGAGGCGGGCCAGTGGCCGGTCATGTCGCGCACCGACTGCATCAGGCCGCGCGGGCCGCAGCAATGGACGTGGCGGCCCTTCGGCTGTTCCAGCAGCGGCCAGAGATCGAACATCCGCGCCGCATCGCCGCCGTCATGGTGCAGCGTGACCTTGCCGCGGAAGGCGGCGAGCTCCTCGCGGAAGGCGGTCTGCGCCGGCGAGCGGGTGAGATAGACCAGCTTCCAGGGCGGGCCGCCCTCGCTCTCCAGGTGCCGGATCATCGCCATGATCGGCGTGATGCCGATGCCGCCGGCGATGAGGAGATGGCCGGCCGGGCGCCCGACCAGCGGGAAATCGTTGCGCGGCGCGGTGCAGGGCAGCAGGTCGCCGGCCTTCACGCCGTCGCACATCGCCACCGAGCCGCCCGTCCCGCCGGCCTCCCGCTTCACCGCGATGGCGTAGCGCGTCTCGTCGGCCGGGTCGGAGCAGAGCGAGTAGCGCCGCACCAGCCCGCCCGGCGCGCGCACCTTGAGATGCGCGCCCGCGGTGAAGGGCGGCAGCGCGGCGCCGCCAGGGTGCACCAGCTCGAAGCGGAAGATGTCCTCCGCGATGGGCGCGGCGGCGGCGACGCGGAGATCGGTGAAGGCGTCCTCTGTCACGCGGCATCCCTTGTGGCGGCTGGCCTTGTGGCGGCCCGGGGCGGGCGATATACTTAGAGAGCTAAGCAATTCCGGGCAAGGGACGACCCGCCATGCTCACAGAGGCCGAGAACCTGCTGCTCTGCCGCGTCGAGGGCGACGCGCCGATGGGCCGGCTGATGCGCCAGCACTGGATCCCCGTCTGCCTCTCCGAGGAGGTCGAGGAACCGGAAGGCAAGCCGATCCGGGTGAAGGTGCTCGGCGAGCAGCTCGTCGCCTACCGCGATTCCGAGGGCCGCGTCGGCCTGGTCGGGGAGTTCTGCCCGCACCGCAAGGCGAGCCTGGTCTATGGCCGCAACGAGGAAGGCGGGCTGCGCTGCCTCTATCACGGCTGGAAGGTGGACGCCGAGGGCACGATCCTCGAGATGCCGAGCGAGCCGCCCGAGGCCTGCGCGGCGATGAAGGTGAAGCACCCGGCCTACCCGACCGCCGAGGCCGGCGGCTTCGTCTTCGCCTATCTCGGCGACCGCGCGACGATGCCGGACTTCGAGCCGCCGCCCTTCGCGCCGACGCCCGAGACCAAGGTCGCGATCGGCACCGCGCTCGTGCAATGCAACTGGGCGCAGGTGGTGGAGGGGCAGATCGACAGCGCCCATTCCTCCTCGCTGCATTCCTCGGACATGGTGCCCGCGCGCGTCGGCCGCGCCGGGGCGACCGCGAAGAACTGGACCCGGCCGTCGACCGACAAGGCGCCGCGGCTGCAGCCGCAGCTCACCTCCTACGGCTTCCGCTACGCCGCGATCCGCCGGCCGATCCAGAACGCGGCGACGCATGACTATATCCGCGTGACCACCTTCCTCGCGCCGCTCACCTCGCTGATCCCGCCGAACGCCAGCTACAACGTGGCGCAGGTGACGGTGCCCGTGGACGACCACAGCTGCATGTTCCACTTCATCGCCTGGGGCGAGGGGCCCGACGTGCCCTCCACCGAGGAATGGCGGAAGTTCCTCGCCCTGGTGCCCGGCGTGGACGTGGACCCTTCGCGCGGCTGGGCGAGGCTTCGCGTGCGGGAGAACGACTACCTCCAGGACCGCAACCTGATGCGCCTCGGCAACTTCACCGGCATCAAGGGCATCCCCGCGCAGGACATGGCGATGTGGGAGAGCATGGGCCCGATCGCCGACCGCACGAGCGAACGCCTCGGCGCCTCCGATGTCGCGATCGTGGTGTGGCGGCGGCTGATGATCGAGGCGGCGCAGCGCATCGCCGAAGGCGGCGTGGCACTCGGCCGCAGCGAGCCGCGCGTGCCGCTGCGCGACATCAGCAGCTACGAAGGCGTGGTGCCCAAGACCGTGGACTGGCGCACCCTCGGCACGACGGAGCTGGAGCGCAGCCTGTTCGTGAACCCGCCCGCCGCGCAGGCCGCGGAGTGACCTCGTTCCCTCCCCCGTTCACGGGGGAGGGTCAGGGTGGGGGCATCGTCAGCGCGCCCCACCGATTCCCCCACACCGTCCCTCCCCCGCAAGCAGGGGAGGGGGAGTCCGCGCATGTCCGACCTCCGCCTCTCCATCGCCATCGGCCCCTATGACCGCATGATGCCGCTGGTGCGCGGCGAGGTGCGGATGGATGCGGTGGACCCGCAATTCATGCTGCTGGAGCCGGAAGAGATCTTCTTCCGTGCCATGCGGCACGAGGCCTTCGACATCTGCGAGCTCTCGCTCTCCTCCTATGCGCTGCGCGTCGCGCGCGGCGATGCGCCCTATGTCGCGGTGCCGGTCTTTCCCTCCCGCGCCTTCCGCCACACCTGCATCGTGGTCCGGACCGACCGCGGCATCGCGCAGCCGCGCGACCTGATCGGCAAGCGCATCGGCATCCCCGAATGGCAGCTCACCGCCAATGTCTGGGCGCGCGCCATCCTGGAGGAGGAATACGGCGTCCGTCCGCGCGACATCCATTGGGTGCGCGGCGGCTACGAGACGCCGGGCCGCGTCGAGAAGCTCGCCGTCGCGCTGCCCGAGGGCGTGGTGGTGGAGAATGCGCCGGAGGGGCGCACCATCTCCGGCATGCTCGCCGCCGGCGAGCTCGATGGCGTGATGGGCCCCCGCGCGCCCTCCTGTTTCGAGCGAGGCGACCCGAACATGGGCTGGCTGTTCGAGGACCCGACCGCCGAGGCCATCGCCTGGTATCGGCGCACGCGCATCTTCCCGGTGATGCATGTCCTCGGCATCCGGCGTTCACTCGCCGAGGCGCATCCCTGGCTGCCGGGCGCCGCGATGAAGGCCTTCGAGGCGAGCAAGCGCGTCGCGCTCGAGCGGCTGACCGACACCTCCGCAACCAAGGTCACGCTGCCCTTCGTGGAGGAGAACCTGCGCCGCGCGCGGCAATTGATGGGCGAGGACTTCTTCTCCTACGGCCTCGCGCCGAACCGCCATGTGTTCGAGTGGTTCCTGCGCCACCACCATGCGCAGGGCCTCTCGTCCCGCCTGCTGTCGCCGGAGGAACTGTTCCATCCGGCGACGCTGGAGAGCCACAAGGTATAGGTCAGCCGGTCCGGACGCGCCGGCGGCGGCTTGCCGCGACAAGTCCGACGAGCCCGGCCCCGAGCAGGCCGAGGGTGGCGGGCTCAGGCACCTCCGTCGTGTCGGGAACGCGGGTGACGGTCAGCGTCGCCTCGCCGGCGCCGAACACGCTGTTGTAGGTGCCGGGACCGAACTGGTTGCCGATGTCGAACCAGTAGGCGAAGCCCGCGCTGCCCGCATCATCGGCGTTGAGCAACTGTAGGTCGATCTGGGACCAGTCGGAATCGAGGCTGGCGATCAGGTAGAAGACATGCCCGGCCGGGTTGCAGACGTAGAAGGCCGTGCCGGAATCGCAGGTGCCCGGCCCGTAGGGCCCGTCGGCGGTGATCTCCGAGGGAACCGTGAAGGAGAAGCTGGCCGTGGCGAAGGAGGCAGGGCCGGCCGGCACGAATTCGTCCAGATCCGGGTCATAGACGAAGCCATCGGGATAGTAACTGTAGCTCCCCTGGAAGGAATAGGTGAAGGCCGCCTCCGCGGCAGGCGCGAAGGCCAGCGCGACAGGCAAGGCGAGGGAAAGAAGCAGGCGACGCATCTTTGTTTCTCCCGCGTTGAAGCGGTGGGAAGGCAGCAAGATGCGTGCCGCCGTGACTGGATACGGATTCTCGATAACTTGCGGTCGCACCGTGCCGGCCTGTTCCGGCATTGTAAAATTGGCCGACAGCTGCCGAGGCCTGCCCGTCAGGCATTGGCCGGCCCGCACTCGCGCTGCACCCGGGGCGGCCTCGCGCCCAACCGCCATGTGTTCGCGTGGGTCCTCCGCCACCACCACGCGCAGCGCCTCTCGGCGCGCCTGCTGTCGCCGGAGGAGCTGTTCCATCCGGCGACACTGGAGAGCCACAAGGTGTAGGTACGCTCAGGCGCGGTTGACCAGCCGCGTCATCCCGAGATCGGCGCGCGAGAGGCGCTCATACCAAGCGCACAAACTTCTGACTCTTGGGGTTGAGCCGACGCGGGTGGTCGTG